>Ga0315915_1000032_pt1 | contig 87024 bp, 87 predicted proteins | sample MpolbnodulesMG_FD_207738 | JGI IMG/M metagenome (GOLD analysis project Ga0315915, IMG submission 207738) | Medicago polymorpha root nodule microbial communities from Los Angeles, California, United States - branched nodules | ecosystem: Host-associated > Plants > Roots > Nodule | place: USA... | reverse complement strand
GCCGAAAACCTCGGATGGATCACGTCCAGCCAGGAGCTGGTCCAGAAGTTCTTTCTCGATAGCCATGTGATGATTCTCTCCTTTTCATCATCATGGCCCACCGCACAGAATTCCTGACAGTCCCCCGTGGCCCTCGAAAAATCAAGGGTCGACCGGCGCTGATTGACCAGTTCGAGCCAGCAGTTGCTGCGCCCTTCCGCCCTACAGGCGGTCGATCCGCAGGATTGAGGTGTTGCCGACCCAAGCATCGCGCCATCGGCGCGTTGTTTTTTCAGCCAAAAGTTCGTCGCCGCGTGCACGATAGACCTCGCTCAGGCCGAACAGTGCCCAGCCATTGTTCGGAGCAAGATCCAGGCTCTCAAGAAAGGCCTTTTCCGCGCCGTCGATATCGCCAACACGGAGCAGCGCCGCCCCAAGTGACTGTCCGATGGGGTAATACCAGTGGCGCGGTTCCATGTATGAGAGGCGATCCTCAACTTTCTTGGCATCTGCGAAAGCGCGAGCCGCAGCTGACCAATCTTCACGAACCTGGGCAATACGAGCTGTGAGGACGTGCCCGGCGATAGCCAGTACGTCAGCAGCGGGCATTCCGCCGTCTTCCAACGCATTTAAGTCAGCGGATCGGGCGATTTCGGCAATCGCCGCTCGCTCGGAACGAGCAGCATCAAGGTCACCGCGCCCCGCTTGAGCAACCCCGCGCATGTAATGCCAAGCGGCATTGACGAATGGGAAGTCGCCGGTCGGCCGTGCAACCGCGAGGATCGTGTCCGGCTCGCTGAATTGGGCATGTGCGAATAACGGCGCGGCCTTGATCGGCTGAACGAATGCAGGTGCGGCACGCGCGAGCTCGTCCGAAATCACCCCTGAGAGCTTCTGCGCCGCCTCAATGGCAGTCGGACCGTCGCCAGCCATTTGAGCCGAAACCAGCAGGAAGTGGATGTTGTGAGGATAGTAGCCGCCGGCATAGAGCCCCTCAGGCGCCACCCCTTGAAAGAATGACTCATCCGCTGCAACTGCACGGCGATTGACCGCAAGCGAATCCGCATAACGTCCGATCCGATAGTAAATGTGAGAGGGCATGTGAACCAGATGACCGGCGCCGATATCCATCTTCGCCAGGCGGTCGGCGTGCCGCTCCGCCCGCTCGGGCGTGGTCGAGGCCTCGACGGCATGGATGTAGAGATGGATCGCGCCAACATGATCCGGGTTGCGCGCTAGCACCCGCTCGAGCGTCGAGATGATAGCCGCAGTCTTCCCCTTCGGTTTTGCGCCGGCGTCGGTCCAGTAATCCCAAGGGTTCAGGTCCATCAACGCCTCTGCATAAAGAACGGCGATATCGTCGTCCTGCGGAAACTTGCCTGCGACTTCAGCCATGGCCTCTGCATAGGCTTGGTCAAGAACTGTACGTTCGGTGTCTGGAGCATAGCGACGGGCCAGGGCGGCGATCAACGCTTGCTCACGCGGGGATGCATCGGGCGCCAGGGCTACCGCTTTCGTCACCGCGGCCAATGCCGCAGCATTTGCGACGGTATCCATGGGTGCGTTGATGTTCGGACCGAGCACGAGCGCTTCGCCCCAGAAGCAAATCGCGCAGGATGGGTCAAGCTTCTGAGCTTGCTTGAAACTGCGGACAGCCTCGGCATGGTTGAAACCGAAGCTCAGCATCATCGCCTGGTCGACGTAAGCCTGCGCTTCTTTGCTGGCCGTAGAAGCGGCGAAGCGATGTCCGGTTAGACTTGGCCACAGAGGCACCTGTGCGCCTTGGATAGCTGGCGTCGGAAGCCGATTGCCGCCGAACTGTTTCAGTTCAGTGTTCTTCGCCAGATGGTACTTCGCGTCATGGGCAAGCGCCGGAGCGGCGGCGAGGAAGATTGCTACGGACAGAGCGCTGGAGAGAAGGTGCGTTTTCATGGTCATCCTCATCTTTTTCTCGATCGGAGGAAACAACGGTATCCTGCCGCGTCACGCGCCCTTGCGCCATCTGCGGGCTCGTCCAAAGCAGAGGTGGTCGATTTCGAAACGCGTCACGCCGATGTCCTTGAGGATGTGATCCGGCATTTCATGAATGGCGCAGCGGTGTGTACGACTGACCTGCCTGCGATCGCGGGTTCTCGCGGCAATCCGTGCAGCGTAGGTCAACAAGGCCATGTTTCGCACCACCGGCAGAATGGCTGATGGATCAATCTTGAACGAGGTCTTAGACATGGTGCTTCCCTCCCCCGTGTCCAGCTGGCGGTACTACACACGCCAATGCGGTCTAGGTGGCAGATTTCAAACGGTTGTAGCGAGGATGTGGTGCCGGAGGTTCGTTCGGCCTGCACGCCCCATCGATCTCTCGGTGATACGCGGGCTGTGTCACTGCGGCAGTTCCGGAGGTAACTCGTATCGGCCTACGCCTCGTGTTCATCGAAGTAATAACGCTTCGAACGGGAGCGGCCTCTCCAATTCACCGCCTTGAACGGAATCAAGACGTAGACCCGCAAATACAATGGTCCGGGTTGCCCTTGCCTTGAAGGGTTCGAACTGAGGCTATGATCCGCGACCCCGATTAAATAAGCGATTTCACTCATTAGCGAAAATGGGATTTTGTTTATTAACCTGGCATGCAAGCCGACAGACTTAGCCAAACTGAAAAGTGCATGAGGGACGACACCGATGGTAAAAATCGCCTTGGTCGTTTTGTGGAGACCACTGTGTCACTGCGCCTCATCCGGGAAATGCACCAGCGGTTGCTGGATAGCGGTCGCGGCGGCACAAGGAGTCCCGGCGAATTCCGCACCTCACAGAACTGGATTGGCGGCACGCGGCCCCGGAACGCCATGTTCGTGCCTCCTCCACCGAATGAGGTCATCACCTGCCTCGGTGACTGGGAAAGGTTCATTCATGAGGACACGCCAAGCATTCCGCCGCTGGTTAAGGCCGGCCTTATCCATGTCCAGTTTGAAACCATTCATCCTTTCCTAAATGGAAATGGTCGCCTCGGTCGACTTTTGATCACACTCTTTCTTTGAGCGACCGGCGTGCTTCGACAACCTCTGCTCTATCTCAGCCTTTATTTCATATCGCGACGGCCCGATTACTACCGGCGTCTGCAGGAAGTCCGAGAATATGGAACGTGGGAAGCCCGGCTAGAGTTTTTCCTGGACGGCGTGGCCGAAACAGCGGATCAAGCTTTTGAGACGGCCAACCGTATTGCACGACTGTTTGACGACGACAGGGAACGGATTGTGAGAGAATCCGAGCGCACCGGATCGGTCCTTCAGATTCACGGGCGCGTACGAAGCATCACCGGCGCACTGATAACCGTGTTCGTGGAGTCGGGCATAATTGTGCGGTTGAATTATCCCGTCCAGGGGGATAGGCGATGCCGCATGACAGAGCACAAACACGAAACCCATCCAGAGATCGTCAAGCGGCTGAAGCGGGCCGAAGGACATCTGAAAAGCGTCATTGCAATGATCGAGTCGGGGAGGCCGTGCCTTGATATCGCCCAGCAGCTCCATGCTGTCGAAAAGGCGATCGCTCAAGCGAAACGGACACTGATACAGGATCACCTCGATCACTGCCTCGAGGAAACCGTCGGCGCTCTTCCCCGCGAGCGACGCCAATCGATCGATGAGTTCAAGTTAATCACCAAATATCTCTGAGGCGCTCCCGACATGCTGCAGGTCCTTGCCAACCGCACCTACCGCCACCTGTTCCTGGCACAGGTGATCGCGCTTATCGGCACGGGTCTCGCCACCGTCGCGCTCGGACTTCTCGCCTATGAACTGGCAGGAGCAGAGGCCGGCGCGGTGCTCGGCACTGCACTTGCCATCAAGATGATCGCCTATGTCGGCGTCGCCCCCGTCGCGGCCGCCTTTGCCGAACAACTTCCCCGCCGTACGATGCTCGTTTGCCTCGATCTCGCGCGTGCAGCCGTTGCATTGTTCCTGCCCTTCGTGACCGAGGTCTGGCAGGTCTACGTCCTGATCTTCGTGCTACAATCGGCATCCGCCGCCTTCACGCCGACTTTCCAGGCGACCATTCCGGACGTCCTGCCGAACGAGAAGGAATATACCCGCGCCCTGTCGCTGTCGCGGCTTGCCTACGATCTCGAAAGCGTCGCAAGTCCGATGCTGGCGGCCGCGCTTCTGACGGTGGTCAGCTTCCACAGCCTGTTTGTCGGAACGGTAATCGGCTTCCTCGCATCGGCGGCCCTGGTTGTCTCGGTCGTGCTTTCGAGCCCCAAGACGTCGGACCGCCGCGGCGTCTATGATCGTACGACGCGTGGCCTGCGCATCTATCTCGCCACGCCACGCCTGCGCGGCCTGCTCGCCCTTAACCTCGCGGTCTCGGCGGCAGGATCGATGGTCATCGTCAACACCGTCGTGCTGGTCCAAGCGGAATTCGGCCTCACTCAGCGTGACACCGCCGTGGCGCTTGCGGCGTTCGGCGTCGGCTCAATGATTGCCGCCCTGCTGCTGCCGCGACTGCTCGACAACATGCCGGACCGCACTGCGATGCTGGCGGGGGCCGTCGTTCTCGTCGCCGGACTGTTCGTCGGTGTGTTCGTACCGAGATTCGCTCTGCTGCTGCCGCTGTGGCTGGCAATCGGCGTCGGCTATTCGCTTACGCAGACGCCGTCCGGAAGGCTCCTGCGCCGGTCGTCGAGTCCGGAAGACACACCCGCGCTGTTTGCGGCTCAGTTCGCCCTGTCGCATGCCTGCTGGCTGATCACCTATCCACTCGCCGGATGGCTTGGCGCAACGGCTGGCCTGCCAGCGACTTTCTCCGCGCTCGGGGTGATCGCCGCCGCCGCCATCTTCATCGCCGCTCGGCTCTGGCCGGCGGACGATCCCGAGGAAATCGAGCATGTCCACGACGACCTTGCCGCGGACCACCCGCATCTTGCCGACGCCGAGCGTGTCGGCGATGGACACAGACATAGCCATGTCTTCGTCATCGACAGCCATCATCCCGATTGGCCGAACGAGCGATGAGCGAACTCGCCGTCTATGCCGGGCTGTTCCTGGTGGCGCTTGCGGCCGCCACGATCCTGCCGATGCAGTCGGAAGCAGCGCTGGCGGGCCTCCTGGTCTCCGGCTATTCCCCATGGCTTCTCATCGCCGTCGCAAGTATCGGAAACGTGCTTGGCTCCGTCGTGAACTGGCTGATCGGCCGCGGCATCCAGCGCGTCCGGCATAAGCGCTGGTTCCCGGCGAGCGATGCCGGGCTGGAACGCGCCCAACGCTGGTATCATCGCTATGGAAAATGGTCACTGCTCCTCAGTTGGATGCCGATCATCGGCGACCCGTTGACTGTGGCGGCGGGCGTCATGAAAGAGCCACTAACGCATTTTGTGTTGCTGGTGGCGGTCGCCAAGGTGGTGCGCTATCTGGCCGTGGCGGCCGTTACCTTGAACTGGGCATAAGCGCGTTGCTGCAAGCGATCGTAGACATACAGCGGGACATCTATCTCGCCTTCGCTGAGCATATCAAAACCTTCGCGAACGGCGGCGGATGGACGGCTTTCCTCTCCTTCCTGCCTATGGGGATCGTCTTTGGCGCGGTGCACGCGATGACGCCCGGTCACAGCAAGGCTGTACTTGCACCTACCTGACCGGCGCGTCGGCAGGTATGCGGCGCGGGCTGGTGGTCTCCCTGGCGTTGTCCGCCACGCATGTGACGATGGCCGTGGTCATAGCCTTGTTCTCGCTGCCGCTGGTATCGGTGATGCTCGGTAGCGCCGGTTCGGCTCCGCTGCTCGAGGACGTGAGCCGGGGATTGCTCGGCCTCATCGGGGCGTGGATGCTGTGGAGCGCCTTCTTCCAGCCGCCGCATGTGCACGGCGAAGGCGAAGGTGTCGCCGTCGGCTTCATGGCCGGGCTGATCCCTTGCCCGTTGACGCTGTTCGTTATGACCTTCGCCATGTCGCGCGGCGTACCCGAGGCCGGGATCATGTTCGCGCTCGTCATGATGACGGGGGTGGCGATCACCCTCTCCAGCGTGGCACTCGCGACCGTCTTCTTCCGGACGCGGATAGAAAAATTGCTGGAGACCCGGCATGCCTTACTGACCAAAGTCTCGAAGGCGGTCGAGGCTTTCACAGGGCTGACCTTGGTGATCATCGCAATGCGAGAGATTTTCATCCGTTGAAGGACTCTGTCGTCGCTCGCGTCAGCATTCCTCCGGCGGCTTCAACCGCCGGAACTGCATCAGCAGCAGCAGGTCGTAGACGATCTTCAACGCGCCGCAGATAAGCAGCGGCGATGCCCGGAAAGAGGCGGCGAAGAGAGCGCCCGCCAGTGCAGGACCGACCGAGGCGGCAAGGCTGCGCGGAACCGAGGTGAAGCTTGCAGCGGCGGCTCGCTCCGCCTCGGTGACGACGGCCATCACGTAGGACGAGCGCGTCGGCACGTCCATCTGCGACAGTGCGGCCCGGACCAGCAGAAAGGCAAGCGCGAGGGATAGTGTGGGCGCAAGCGCCGCCAGCATTAAAGCGATGCTGGACGGGATGTGTGTGAACACCATCGTGTTGATCAGTCCGATGCGTCGCGACAGCCATGCGGCCACAGGAAACGACAGCGCCGACAGCACGCCCGACCAGAAGAAGAAAACACCCGCCTCTGAAAGCGACAGGCCAAATCGCTCGAACAGCCAAAGCGCGAGCAGCGATTGGACGACGAAGCCACCGGCGAAGGCATCGAGACTGAACAGCGCCGCCAGCTTGAAAACAATATGGCGCGAAGGGCCGAGCGCGGCCATAGCGTTCGCGTCTGGTGCCGAGCGGCGCGGGACTTGCGCGTAGAGCAAACCGCCGAGCAGTCCCAGAAGCGCGTAAACGACGAACATGGCCCTGATGCCCCCAAGCCGGTCGAGGCCAATTGGCCCCAGAAGGTCAGGTACAGCCGCAGCCAGTCCACCAACGGCAGCCGCGAACGCCCCCACAAGGCTGTAACGCGCGAACATCCCGGTTCGCTCTCGCGCCGGGATTTCGCGTGTGAGCACTGCGTGCTCCAACGGCACGAATACGCTGACGCTGCCGGCCGAGGGATTGATCGTCCCGACGAACGCGATGACCAGAAGCAGCGCGTATTCGTGGACAACGGCAAAGGTCACGCCGGTCGCAATCATGAGGCTCGCACCGGCCAGCAAGATTTGGCGATGATCGTACCGGGCTCCGAGGAACCCGACACATATCGTCAGCAGCGCCGAGCCAAGGAGCGATGCCGTTGCGATGACGCCTACCTCAAGCGGAGTAAATCCGAGCGCGAGCAGATAGATCGGTAACAGCACGGATACGAAGCCGTCGCCTATGTCGCGGACTGCACGAGCCGCGAGGAGGAACGTGGCAGGTTGATTTCGCAGCAACGATCTTGTCTCTCCGTTTGGGTCATTGCTTCAGCATGTGGCGTTCGTCGATCGGCACAACTGAAGTCGGCAAATAATGCTCGAAGGCGGCGTTGGTTGTCACTGGCAATCGGCTCTTTCTTGGTCCCGTTTCGACGGAGCCAGGCCTGACCGGGATATTGTCGACGCGCGTTCCGTGGTGCTGGCGTCGCGCGGCTCGTAGGCACGCTGGTCACGCAGGATCTGGAAGGCGATCGTCAAAAGCTTGCGCGCAAGGGCAATGCTCGCCTTGTTTACTCCTCTAAACTTCAGGTGTTCGTACTGGGCGCGCCGTTGTGCATTGCTGACAATGGCCGGCGTGACCGCCTCGACGAACGCCCAGCGCAGCCACTTGTTGCCCCGTTTGATGATCTTGCCATGGAAGGTCTTGCCGCCACTGGAATAGGTCGAGGGTACAAAGTCGGCACAGGCGGCAAGCTTCTTCGGTTGCGGAACCGCGCTATGTCGTCGATCTCGGCGTCGATCAGCCGGGGGAAGAACTCACCAATACCAGGGATCGTCTTCAACAGCTTCACATTGCCATTGGCTTTGGTCATTGCCCGGATCGTCGCTTCCGACGGCTTGATGCGCACATCGATGTCGCCGATGAAGGCGAGAACACGATCAATCTGGATGCGGTCGATCTCTGAGACGTTGACCTGCGCCAGCTGGATGCGGCCGGCCTTGGGGCTCAGCCGAGGGCGTGACTTGCCAAGCCGTAGAGGTTTGGTCCTGGTACTACGTCGGCGCGGCCTTTGCCCGGACGCGACATTGCGAGTACCGTATCGAAGACGGCTAGGCCGGATTGGGAGAGAAATGTCGCGAAAAGGCCGGTCTCGATCGGGGTGTCGAGCCTCAGAAACTGGTTTTCTTTGGCGGCGACATGCGGTCGGATAACTGCGATAGCGTCGGCATTGGAGTCCGCAACGACCGGGCCCACGACATGGCCCCTGCCAAAGGGACGACAAAGCGCGAAAGCTTGCAGCCGATCGCCACGAAACAGGCCGTAGCCGACCGATTGCGTGAAGAGTTTGCCGATCAGAGCCGCCCTTGAAACGCCGAATGCCCCTGCATCCAGCTCAGCGACGGCGACAAGGTCCTCGCCTTCCAGTCGCCTGACCGGTGGCTGCTCCGTCGTAGTCGTCGAGTCGGCCGGGCGGACGATGCCCTGGCATTGGTAAATGGTCCGCATGGGCTTGAAATCGAGCGAATGATACAGACGGCGGGAGGCCCTCGTTGCATTGAGTCTGAGGTTGCGTCCCAGACAATCCCGAAGCACGTGTTCCATGAGCCAGCGTGCGGTGCCGTTTGACTGCAGACGCGGGGAAGTGATCACCATGCCTATGGTGGCGAAATCGTCGCCATGTGGGAACCACATGGCCGAACCTGTTAGCCTGCCAATGTCGTCGCGTGCGACATAGCCGCGGCCGCACTCGCGCAGAAACTGCAAATCCTCGGAGCGCAGAGGCCACCCGACGGAAACGGACAAGGCATGCAACTGCTCGAGATCGGCGCTCTCGATTGTGGCCACATGCATTTTGAAGCTGTCGATCAACCTGGATTCGGATGCCGGTGCGTCCACCCCTTGCCTCCCTGCCATTGCGTTTGCTTTCGTCTCTTCTTTACCAATTCAGGTTCGGCCAGGCAGCGGCGAAAGCTTTTCCATTGTTCACAATAGAGCCCGCGGCTCGACAGGATTCGCTCGAGAGCGCGTCGCGCGCACAATAATCCTCCGAATTCGACACGCTTTCGGCATGTAAATCCTTCGAAGGCTTCTAAGCTACCTGGGAGCACGAGTTATGGGTCGCTTGCCCGTCATCTCATGCATGGTGACGCGAAACAAACCTTTCGTTGCGGACGCATGATCGACGGCATCGATATCGACGAGCCCGGCATATTGCGAGGACACCAATGCAGGCAGCGGAAATACTAGGGAAACTCGTCGGCTTTCGCTCCGTCGTGGGGCTACCTAACGACGACGCCGTGTCCTGGATCCGGGGCTATTTGGAATGCCATGGCATCGCAGTGGATGTCCTTCCCGGTCCAGAGGGCGATCGGTCCAACATCTTCGCCACCATCGGGCCAAAAGAGGCGCATGGCTATATCCTCTCCGGCCATATGGACGTCGTTCCGGCAACCGAGGCCGGCTGGACGAGCGATCCCTTCATCCTTCGCGCCGAGGGGGGCCGGCTCTATGGCCGCGGCACCACCGATATGAAAGGTTTCCTTGCCGCCGGTCTGGCCGCCGTTCCGAAGCTTGCGGCGATGCCACTTCGCCGGCCGCTGCACCTCGCCTTCTCCTATGATGAGGAGGCCGGCTGTCGCGGCGTACCCCACATGATCGCACGCATGCCGGAACTTTGCCGCCAGCCGCTCGGCGCGATCATCGGCGAGCCGAGCGGCATGCGCGCTATCCGTGCCCACAAGGGCAAGGCGGCGGCACGGCTGACGGTCAGGGGGCGCTCCGGGCATTCTTCGCGCCCGGATCAGGGACTGAATGCGATACACGGCGTAGCAGGCGTCCTGACCCAGGCGGTCGCGGAAGCCGTCCGGCTGGCCGGCGGCCCCTTCGAGCATGTCTTCGAACCGCCCTACTCCTCCCTCCAGATCGGAACGGTAAAGGGCGGTCAGGCGGTCAACATTATTCCGGACAGCTGCGAGGTCGAGTTAGAGGCACGAGCAATTTCCGGTGTCGACCCGGCAGAGCTGCTGACGCCGGTGCGAAAGATCGCCGAGGCGTTGACGGCACTAGGCTTCGAGGTGGAGTGGCAGGAACTCAGTGCCTATCCGGCGCTTTCACTTGAACCTCACGCTCCGCTGGCGGCACTGCTCGAGGCGTTGACCGGCCGCGAGCCTCTCCCCGCCGTCAGCTACGGTACCGAGGCGGGCCTTTTCCAACGGGCTGGCATCGACGCGATCATCTGCGGCCCCGGTGACATCGGCCGCGCCCACAAGGCGGACGAATACATCCTCATCGACGAGCTTATGGCATGTCAAGCGATGATAGAGGCGCTCGGCGCCCACTGCATAGCGTAAGGAGACGCGCGATGGCCTTCCTGTTCAACTCCGATGCGAAGCGCGGCGCGATTTTCGCCGAAGCATTCGCGCGCAAGCTGCCTGACATTCCTTTTGCCATGAACCCGGCAGCGGTCGATCCCGACGCCGTGCGCTACCTGATCACCTGGACGGTGCCGGACAATCTCGCACGCTATCGAAACCTCGAAATCCTCTTCTCGATCGGCGCCGGCGTCGACCAGTTCCGCATCGATGCGGTGCCGCCGCATGTGCGGGTGGTGCGCATGGTCGAGGACGGCATCGTTCGAATGATGCAGGAATATGTGACGCTTGCCGTCCTCGCGCTTCACCGCAACCTGCCGGCCTATCTCGAGCAGCAGCGAGGCCAAAATTGGAAAGCCATGGCGCCGGTCCAGGCGGACTAACGCCGCGTCGGCGTGCTCGGGCTCGGCATACTCGGAACTGCGGTACTCGATCGGCTGAAGCCTTTCGGCTTTCCGCTCTCCGGCTGGAGCCGCAGCCCGCATGAAATCGAAGGCGTGAGGTGCCTAAGCGGCCGGAACGGTCTCGACACTTTGCTGGGCTCGACCGACATTCTCGTCTGCCTCCTGCCGCTCACCGAAGAGACGCGCGGCTTCCTTAACGCCAAACTGTTTGCTCGGCTCCCGACCGGTGCTGCACTCGTCCATGTCGGCCGCGGCCCTCAACTCGATCGTGACGCACTTATCGAGGCACTTGATAACGGCCGTCTCTCCGGCGCCATGGTCGATGTGACCGACCCCGAACCGCTTCCTTCTGGTCATCCCTTCTGGGCCCACTCGAAGATCCTGCTGACGCCGCACATCGCGAGCGTCACCCAGCCGGAAACCGCCGCCAAAGCCGTGATCGAGAACATCAAACGGCATCGGTCAGGTCTCGAGCCGATCGGGCTGGTCGACCGTCGCCGCGGCTACTGAGGCGCGCGAACCCGATCGAAGACAAATGCGGTTGTCCAGTACCGCCGGGCGGCATGCATCAAGTTCTAAAACGAGGAAAGGAAAACCATGTCGCTCTTGAAAACCATCGAGACCAACCCTTCTTTCGCGCCGCGCGAGTCCAGCCCGCTCCCCGACCGTCTGATCTCCGGCAATCCTACCTTCAAGACCTGGGCACAGGACGTCGCCCGCGGCGAGATAGTCCACACCGGCGTCTGGGAAGCGACACCCGGCGAGACGCGCTCGATCAAGGGGGAGACCTTCGAGTTCTGTCACATTCTTTCCGGTGTCGTCGAACTCACGCCGGAAAACGGGGAGCCGGTCGTCTACAAGAGCGGCGACAGCTTCGTCATGAAGCCGGGTTTCGTCGGCATCTGGAAGACAATGGAGACGGTGCGCAAGATCTACGTGACCGTGATGTGACGCTCGTGGCCGCCCGACCCGGTTGCCGCGGAGGTCGCGCAAGAGCTATTCTCACCACATTCATGCTGAAGATGGCACGCTCTCTGGTTCTCGGGCGTGCCATTACCGACCGCGCCGTCTCCGCGTGACTATCAGACGTCTCTCCGCTCCAGGCCCATCGCGGCGAACCCTTCTCTTCCGCCGCCTTCTCGGATCGCCTCCCCCACCTTTGCCGACGCGTCGCACGGCTGGCGTCGGAATGACCGCCGAAGATTTGGTTGTCGTGCCGCCAAAAACGTAATTTTCCACCGCCTCGGTATCGCCAGTCGATGCATGCTGCTCGCGTTCCTCCACTAGCTTTGAGTTCAAGCCCATACCGAGGACGCGCGATGACACTCAGCTTTGATCCCGACACACTTCCCCTGCCCGTCGGCCACTTCATCGGCGGTCGGCTCGTGCCGGCCGAAGGCGTCATCGACATGCATCGCCCCTCCGACGGCAAGTCTTATGCGGGTTGCCCGCTTGCGGATGAGGTACTCGTCGATCGCGCCGTCGAAACCGCCAGGAAGGCGCTCAAGGCAAGCAACTGGGGCGGCGTGCGGCCGCGCGAGCGAACAGTCGTGCTGCAGCGCTGGGCAGACCTGATCGAAAGCGAGGCGGAGACCCTCGCCAAGCTCGAGGCGCTTTCCTCGACCCGGCCCGTTGGTCATCTCGTCGCCGGCGACATTGCCATCAGCGCCGAACAGATCCGTTTCTTCGCCGAATTCGCCGACAAGGAGGGAAGCGATCTCGTGCCGACCGACGATGCCAGCCTCGGAATGATCATGACCGAGCCCTATGGCGTCGTCGGTGCCATCACGCCCTGGAACTTTCCCGTTTCCATGGCCGCCTGGAAGCTCGGCCCGGCGCTCGCGGCCGGCAATGCGGTGGTGCTGAAGCCCTCGGAAATGACACCGTTCTCGACGGTCTACCTTGCGGAGCTCGCAATCCGCGCCGGTCTGCCGGCCGGCCTCATCAACATCGTTCTGGGCGACGGCCCCGTCACCGGCACGGCCATGACCGGACACCCGGACATCGCCAAGGTAAGCTTCACCGGCTCGACCGGCGCGGGCTCTGCCATCATGGCCAACATCGCTCGCGCCGGCATCAAGCCAATGACGCTGGAACTCGGAGGAAAAAGCCCGCAACTGGTCTTCTCCGATGCCGATCTCGACAAGGCGGCGGCGGCGATCGCGCAGAGCATGCTGTCAAATGCCGGCCAGGCCTGTGTCGCGGGCTCCCGGCTGATCGTAGAGGAAAGAATTGCCGCTCCCCTCGCCGAAGCGATCGTCACGCGCATGAAGGCGGCGAAGCCGGGGCCAACCTGGGACGAGACGAGCGAGTACTCGCCAATCATCTCGAAGAGCCAGTTAAACCGCATCCACCACATCGTCCAACAAGCCGTCGCGGCGGGCGGCGAATGCCTGTTCGGTGGCGCCCCAATGGATGCGCCGGGCTATTTCTATCAGCCGACGCTAATGGCAGTACGCGACAGCTTCTCGCCGGCGGTTGCAGAGGAGATCTTCGGTCCGGTGCTCACCATGCAGACCTTCGTGGACGAAGAGGAGGCGCTCGCGCTCGCCGATCACCCGACCTACGGCCTTGCCGCCGGCCTCTTCACTCGCGACCTGTCGCGCGCCCTGGGGCTGACGCGAAGGCTCCAGGCCGGAACCGTCTGGGTCAACCGCTACAGCCGCTCTCGCGACCACATCCTGCCGACCGGCGGCTACAAGCGCTCCGGTATCGGCAAGGATCTTGGCCGCGAGGCTTACCACGCCAACCGCAAGAGCAAAAGCGTGCTCATCAGCCTCTAGGGAAAAGCAATGAAATGCTATTCTATCGCACTCATCCCCGGCGACGGCATCGGCCGCGACGTTACGGATGCCGCCTGGCACGTCCTTTCCACCGTCGCCATGCACTCCGGTTTCACGCTAACCGGTACACCTTTTCCCTGGTCCTGCGCCTTCTACAAGGAGACCGGCGCGATGATGCCGGCGGACGGCATCGAAGCGCTGCGCCCTTTCGACGCCATCCTGCTCGGCTCCGTCGGCTGGCCGGCGCAGGTGCCGGATTCCATCTCGCTGCACGGCCTGCTGCTGCCGATCCGCAAGGCCTTCGTGCAATATGCCAATATTCGGCCGCATAGACTGCTGCCCGGCGTCGAAGGACCGCTGAGGGCGAGCGACTTCGATATCCTCTGCGTCCGCGAGAACACAGAGGGCGAATATTCCGGCGCCGGTGGTCGCGTACATCAGGGCACGCCGGGCGAGGTGGCGGTCGAGACCTCGATCTTTACCCGCGCGGGTGTCGAACGGATCCTGCGCTTCGGCTTCGAGCAGGCACGTCAGCGTCGCGGCAAGCTCGCGTCGGTGACCAAATCGAACGCCCAGAAATACTCGATGGTGTTCTGGGATGAGGTCACGCGAGAGCTCGCTGCCGAATACCGGGACGTCGAGGTGACGAGCTATCATATTGATGCCATGGCCGCTCGCATGGTGATGGCACCGGAAAGCCTTGATGTCGTCGTCGCCTCGAACCTCTTCGGAGACATCCTCACCGACCTCGGCGCTGCCATACAGGGCGGTTTGGGCTTTGCCGCTTCCGCCAACATCAATCCGGACAGAGGTGCCCCCTCCATGTTCGAGCCGGTACACGGTTCTGCCCCGGATATCGCCCATCTCGGCATCGCCAACCCAATCGCCGCCATCTGGTCCGGCGCGATGATGCTCGAGCATCTCGGAGAAAAAGAGGCGGCGGGGATGATCATAGCCGCGCTCGAAAGAGCGACCATCCGCGGCATCGGCACCGTTCCGGGAAAAGACAGGACCGAAACCATCACCGCGGCTGTGCTCGCCGCGCTCGATTGATCGCAAGAGGGATAAACACAGGAGGGATAAACACATGAGATTGAAGGACAAGAAACTTTTCCGGCAATTGAGCCTGATCGGCGGTGAGTGGATCGCCGGCGCTTCGGGCTCGGTCGTCGACGTCGTCGACCCTGCGAACGAGGCCGTTCTCGGCACCGTGCCGGACATGGGAACGGCCGAAACCCGCGCGGCCATCGAAGCGGCCAATGCCGCATTCGGACCCTGGAAGAAGAAAACGCACGCCGAACGCGCCGCCCTGCTCGAGCGCTGGCACGCGCTGATGATCGAAAACCTCGAAGACCTGGCGCTGCTCGTGACGATGGAACAGGGCAAGCCGCTCGAGGAGGCGCGTGGCGAGATCCGCTATGGCGCCGCGTTTGTGAAATGGTTCGCTGAAGAAGCCCGCCGCATCGGTGGCCAAACCATTCCCTCCCCGACGCCCGACCGCCGCATCGTCGTGCTGAAGGAAGCGGTCGGCGTCTGCGCCATCGTCACGCCGTGGAACTTCCCGAACGCGATGATCACCCGGAAGATCGCCCCGGCGCTCGCCGCCGGCTGCACGGTGGTCATCAAGCCGTCGGAGTTCACGCCCTTCTCGGCGCTCGCCCTTGGCGTGCTCGCGGAGCGCGCCGGCATTCCGGCCGGTGTCGTCAATATAGTGACCGGCTTGCCGACGGCGATCGGTAACGAGTTCATGACGAACGAGACGGTACGCAAGATCTCCTTCACCGGCTCGACCCGCGTCGGTTCGCTGCTGATGCGCGGCGCCGCAGACAGCGTCAAGAGGCTCTCGCTCGAACTCGGCGGCAATGCCCCCTTTATCGTTTTCGACGACGCCGATCTCGATCTTGCAGTCGAAGGCGCGATCGCGTCGAAGTTCCGCAACGGTGGTCAGACCTGCGTCTGCGCCAACCGAATTCTCGTGCAGGCCGGCGTCTATGACGACTTCGCCGAGAAGCTCGGCGCCCGCGTCAACGTGATGAAGGTCGGCCCGGGGACGGAGCCCGGCATCGCGATTGGCCCGATGATCAATGAGGCTGCCATCGCCAAGATCGACCGTCACGTCGAGGACGCGATTGCCAAGGGCGCAAAGATAGCGGCACGCGGCAGGTCGCTGACGGAGGGCCGGCAATATACGGCCCCGATCGTGCTCACCGGCGCGACGACTGAAATGCTGCTCGCCACTGAAGAGACCTTCGGCCCCGTCGCTCCACTTTTCCGCTTCGATACCGAGGACGAGGCGATCGCCATCGCCAACGGCACGCCCTTTGGGCTGGCCGCCTATTTCTACACCGAAGGCCTGAAGCGCTCCTGGCGGGTGGCGGAAGCACTCGAGTTCGGCATGATCGGCCTCAATACCGGCGCCATCTCGACCGAAGTCGCGCCCTTCGGCGGCGTCAAGCAATCCGGCCTCGGACGCGAAGGCGCCCAGGTCGGCATTGAGGAATATCTCGAGATGAAGAGCTTCCACATCGGCGGGCTGGACTAGGGTCGCGAGGGTCTTGGGTCGGATCGACCCAAGATCTTAAACTTGATCGGATTCTCGAGTTAGAGCGAGATGGGCGCAGAAGGCCCCGTCCATTCCTCATCCCGCCCTCAGCCGCGTGCGAAGGCGCTCAGTTCCTTATCCTTGCGCATGTCGCCGCCGCAAGACTGCTGCACGCCATAGGCGGCATGCGCCAGGCTAAACATGATAATCTCGGCGCAACTCCAAGCAAAAAAGGCGCGGCACCTTTCCGGTCCGCGCCCTTCATTATAGCCGCGCTGGCTACCGGAACCTGTCCAGCATCTTGTAATACATGCCGACGAGCGGCAGAAACCAGGGCTTGCCGAAGTGGCCCGGTACCGCCGGCCACTCGAGGCCCTTCAGCGGATTTCGGTCCGGCCGGTCGAGGATCGCGTCCGCCATGATCATGCCGAGATGTGTCGAAAGCTGTGCGCCGTGGCCGGAATAGCCCATGGCGTACCAGACTCCATCGTGATAGCCGGCGCGGGGGAAGCGATCTTTGGTCATGTCGACGAGACCGCCCCAGCAATAATCGATGCCGACATTGGCGAGTTGCGGAAAGATCTCAGCCAGACTCGCTTTGAGGATCGCACCGCTTTTCGCGTCCGAGCGTTGGTCGGACGTCGCAGAGAAGCGGGCGCGGCCGCCGAAGATCAGCCGGTTGTCGGGCGAGAGCCTGAAATAGTTGCCTATGTTCATCGACGTGACGCAGGTGCGGTTGCCCGGCATCGTTGCCTCGATCTCCTCCGCCGTCAGCGGCCGGGTGGCAATGATGAAGCTGCCGACGGCGATGATCCGGCGGCGGAAATAGCCGAAAGTCGAAGGCGTATAGGCGCCGGTGGCGACAAGCACTGCATCCGCAGTGACGTTGCCGCGCGGGGTCTTCAACGCGTGCCGACCGCCTTCCTGCCGGTGCTCAGTGACGGCTGCCTGTTCGAAGATCGTGGCGCCGTAACGCGTGGCCGCTTCGGCGAGACCGACGACGTAGCGGCCCATATGCATCATCGCGCTTTTCTTCGAGAGCATTCCGCCGAAGAAAGGCGCGCCGACTTCCTGCTGCAGGTCGACTGCGCCAAGTAGCGCCGTATCGGGGTCGACCTCCGCGTGCACGGCTTCGAAGTTGCGTGCGATTGCCTCAAAATGCTGAGGCTTGGAGGCGAGCTTTAGCTTGCCGGCGCGGCGGAACCTGCAGTCGATCCCCTCCTCCGCGATCAATGCCTCGATCGTGTCGATCGAGTCGTCAAGCGCCTTATAAAGCGCTATCGCCCGCTCTCTGCCGAGCTCCGCTTTGGCCGCCAGATAGCTATGTGCAAGTCCGTTGTTGAGGTGCCCGCCATTGCGTCCGGAGGCGCCCCAGCCGGCTTTCTCCGCCTCCAGCACGACGACCTTCGCGCCAGCCTTGGCGAGTTGCCGGGCAGCAGCCAGGCCGGTGAAGCCGCCGCCGATTACTGCGACGTCGAAATGGCCTTCGACCGGACCCTGCACAGCCCCGGCGAAGGCCGGGGCTGTGTCGTGCCAGTAGGACAGGAATTTCATGGCGCTACGCCTTCTCTCTAAAGACCGACGACGCCCGGCAGGCCGGAAATGTCGGCGATTTCGACGTAGCCGTAATAGGGATTGGCCGGCTCGTGACCGCGATTGACCCAGACCTTGTTCTTGATGCCGAGGTCATGCGCCGACATTAGATCGTAGCGGAAGGACGATGAACAATGGAGAATATCCTCCGGACCGCAGCCCAACATGTCGAACATGTATTCGAACGCCTTGAAGCGCGGCTTATAGGCCTGCGCCTGTTCGGCGGTGTAGACCGCATGGAAAGGAGTGCCGAGCTTCTCGACATTCGACATGATCTGCGAATTCATCGCGTTGGACAGGATGACAAGCGGGATCTCCTTGGCGACCCTGGCAAGACCGGCAGGCACGTCGGGATGCGGACCCCAGGTCGGGACGCGTTCATAGACCAGGCGCGCCGCTTCCTCGCGGAATTTCATGCCATTGCGCTTGCAGGTCCGTTCGAGCGAATTGTGCACCACCTCCGCATAGGGCTTCCAGTGGCCGAGGATCTCGTCAAGTCGGTAAGCGGCGAAATTCTTGATGAATTCCGCCATGCGCGACTCGTCGAGCTGTTCGCTGTAAAGGTCGCGCGCCGCTTCCGCCATCTGGAAGTTGGTCAGCGTGCCATAGCAGTCGAAGGTGATGTATCTCGGACGGAAGGTCGTCATCTGTACTATCCTTGAAAGAGCGGGCCAGGGTTTACGCGTAAGATCATAGGCGCCAGCTCATTCCTCGGCTCACCTGATTTCGCAACGATCGAAGCAGAATCTATCGTATACAGAGTCGGGTTTGGCAGAAGGTTGCGAGCTTTGCCTGCCGCTCTGCCTCCCGCCGCCCCACATTTTCGCTTCCGATCTTGTCCGCCAGCATAAAATGCGGCGCTCCGTGAGAGCAATGCTATAAGATATCGCGCGGGCCGCAGCCTTCAGACGAACTGCCGGCCGGCACTCCTTCAGACTTCAGGCAGAAGTGAAGGACATCCCATGCAGACAAATCAGATCGAACTCACCGTCTTCGGTCCCGAGTATCTGGAAGCTGCCGTCAGGCTCTCGCGGCAGGCCGGCTGGCCACATCGCCTGGAGGATTGGCAGATGGCGCTCGCCTTGAGTGCAGGCGTGATGGCTATTGAGGATGCCCGAGTTGTCGGCACTGTGCTCGTCACGCCCTATGAGGCGGACTGCGCGACCATCAACATGGTCATCGTCGACGAGACGGTGCGCGGTCGCGGCCTCGGCCGCAAGCTGATGGACGCCGCATTCCGGATCGCCGGCGACCGGCCGCTCCGGCTGGTGGCGACAACCGAAGGCCGGCCGCTCTATGAAAAGCTCGGTTTTAGCGAGAGCGATGCCGTCCTCCAACATCAGGGCGTAGTCGGAGAGATCGCCGCACCGGCCGAAACGGAGGCTGCGAGCACTGACGACGTTGAAGCGATCGCCAAGCTCGACCGCCTTGCCTTCGGCGCCGACCGTGGAGGATTGATTGACTATCTCGCCAAGGTGGGCAAGTTCGCCGTCCTTCGCCGCGACTGCCGCGTCACCGGGTTCGCCGCGCTGCGTGCCTTCGGTCGTGGCGAGGTCATCGGCCCCGTGGTCGCCGCCAACCTCGACGATGCCAAGGCACTCGTCGCCCATTTCATCGCCGCGCGGCCGGGCCGGTTGCTCCGCGTCGATACGACTGCCGGCACCGACCTTTCCCCTTGGCTCGCGGCACAGGGGCTCGCTCATGTCGGCGGCGGCATCGCCATGATGAAGCCGTTGATCCGCCGATCCGTCCATTCCATCGCTCATACCTTTGCCCTCGCCAACCAGGCGCTTGGCTGATCCGGAGGCTCTTGATGTACAGCAACTCCCTCATCGAACTCGATCGCGCCCACCTCATCCATCCGGTCGCCTCCTATCGCGGCCACGAAAAGCTCGGCGTGCGCGTGCTTGCCTCGGCCAAAGGCGCGACGGTTACCGACGCTTCCGGCAGGCAACTGGTCGACGGCTTTGCCGGTCTCTGGTGCGTCAATGCCGGCTATGGCCACGAGACAATCGTCGAGGCGGCGGCAAAGCAGATGCGCGAGCTGCCCTACGCGACGGCCTATTTCGGCCTCGGTTCGGAACCGGCGATCCGCCTCGCCTCGGAGCTCGCTGAGCGCGCGCCGGGCGATCTAAACCACGTTTATTTCACGCTCGGCGGCTCCGACGCCATCGATAGCACGATCCGCTTCATCCGCTACTACTGGATTGCCCGCCGCGAGCCGCAGCGCGACCAGTTCATCTCGGTGGAGCAAGGTTACCACGGCTCCTCCACGGCCGGGGCCGGCCTGACGGCGCTGCCCGCCTTCCACACCGGCTTCGGCATACCCTTCGACTGGCAGCACAAAATTTCGTCGCACTACGCCTACCGCAATCCGGTGGGTGATGATCCGCAGGCGATCATCGCGGCCTCGCTGACAGCTCTCAGGCGCAAGGTCGAGGAAATCGGTCCCGAGCGCGTTGCTGCTTTCTATGCGGAGCCTATCCAGGGATCGGGCGGCGTGCTTGTGCCGCCCAGGGGCTGGATGAAGGCGATGCGCGAACTCTGCCGCGAACTCGGCATCCTCTTCGTTGCAGACGAGGTGATCACCGGTTTCGGGCGCACGGGTCCGCTCTTCGCGTCAACCGAAGACGAGATCGTGCCGGATTTTATCACCACGGCCAAAGGTCTCACTTCCGGCTATGTGCCGATGGGTGCCGTCTTCATGGCCGACCACATCTATCAAACGATCGCCGACGGTGCAGGCGCTTCCGCCATCGGCCACGGCTACACCTATTCGGCCCACCCGGTCAGCGCCGCCGTCGGCCTCGAGGTGCTGAAGCTTTACGAGAACGGTCTCTTGGAGAACGGCGTGAAGGCCGGTGCCCGACTGATGGGAGGTCTCGAAAGCCTGAGGGATCACCCACTCGTCGGCGATGTGCGCGGCCGCGGCATGCTCGCCGCCATCGAACTCGTAGTCGACAAGGCGAACAAGACACCTTTGCCGGCAGCCGCGGAACCCGCCCGCCGCATCTTCGACCGTGCCTGGGAAAACGGTCTCGTCATCCGCGCGTTCGCCAATGGCGTTCTCGGCTATGCGCCGCCTCTCTGCTGCAGCGAAACGGAAATCGAAGCGATTATCGAGCGCACCCGCCAAACACTGGATGAGACCTTGGAGGACCCGGATGTTCGCCAGGCTCTGAAGACCTGACGCATGACGGGGCGCGATATATCGCGAAGACGTCATATTCGCAATTTTGTGCCGCTTCAGAATGTCTTTTCGGCCACTTCCGTGCGGCACAAGTGCCAAACTCGAATCGAGGAAAAGGACCCGCAAATTGGGGCCTTTTCACCAAGAGCGGAAAAAAGCATCCGCCGGGAACAGTATAATCTTCTTAACGAAGCCGGTGCTCCGAGCCGGCGCCCGAAAAACTGGGGAATCGACGTGCGCAAGAGCCTTCCGGAATTCAAATACATGACTTTCGACGTCGTCGGCACGCTGATCGACTTCGAAGGCGGCCTCAAGGACTGTCTCGCCGGCATTGCCACCGAGGCAGGTGTCACGATCGATGGCGAGGAAGCGCTCAACCTTTACCGCGCGGCGCGCTATTCCAAGGACGCCGACCTCTTCCCGGACGATCTCGTACGGGTCTATCTTGAAATCGCGCCAAAGCTTGGCCTGCCAGCCGAACCGAAATACGGAGAACGTTTCAGGGACTCCACGAAGACATGGAAAGGTTTCGCCGACAGCGCCGAGGCGCTGGCGCGCCTTGCCGAAGGTTGCCGGCTCATCGCGATGACCAATGCCCGTCGCTGGGCCTTTGATCTCTTTGCCCAGAAGCTGGACAACCCCTTTCACGCAGCCTTTACGGCCGACGATACCGGGACCGAGAAACCGGACCCCGTCTTCTTCGAGAAGCTCTTCGATTTCGTCGGCTCGGAAGGAAATTCAAAGGACGACATTCTGCATGTCGCCCAGAGCCAGTATCACGATATCGGCATGTCCCGAAAGTTCGGGTTGGCCAACTGTTGGATCGAGCGTCGCCACGCACAGAAGGGCTATGGCGGCACGATCGAGCCCGCCGAATTCACCGCGCCCGATTTCCATTTCACCTCCATGGCCGGTCTCGCCGATGCCGTGGCCGTCGCACGCGGCTGACCAGTTCACCGTATCGGGTCCAAACCCGCAAAAGACGGGCAGCCCGCCACAAAACGAAAAGGGGAATGACATGAATGACATCACCAATTGGACCAGATCTGACGACGCTATGATCGAAACCGCCATTCGTCGCGGAGCGACGCGCCGCGAACTCCTGCAGATGATGCTGGCCGGCGGTGCTGCCCTCTCTGCCGGCAGTCTGATGCTCGGCCGAGCCGGCAATGCGGTTGCCGCAACGCCGGTGGCCGGCGGTACGCTCAAAGCGGCCGGCTGGTCGGCTTCCACCGCCGACACGCTGGACCCGGCCAAGGCATCGCTCTCCACCGACTATGTCCGCTGCTGCTCCTTCTACAACCGCCTCACCTTCCTCGATAAAGGCGGCACGCCGCAGATGGAACTGGCCGAAGCTATCGAGACCAAGGATGCCAAGACCTGGACCGTCAAGCTGAGGAAGGGCGTTACCTTCCATGATGGCAAGCCGCTGACAGCCGACGACGTGATCTTCTCGCTGAAGCGCCACCTCGATCCGGCGGTCGGTTCAAAGGTCGCCAAGATCGCCGCGCAGATGACGAGCTTCAAGGCGGTGGACAAGCAGACGGTCGAGATCACGCTCGCGAGCCCGAACGCCGACCTGCCGACGATCCTCTCGATGCACCACTTCATGATCGTCGCCGACGGCACCACCGACTTCTCGAAAGGGAACGGCACCGGCGCTTTCGTGAGAGAAGTCTTCGAGCCCGGCGTGCGCTCCGTCGGCCTCAAGAACAAGAACTACTGGAAGTCCGGACCGAACGTCGATTCCTTCGAGTACTTCGCCATCAGCGACGACAGTTCCCGGGTGAATGCGCTCTTATCCGGCGACATCCACCTTGCCGCCACGATCAATCCGCGCTCCATGCGCCTGGTCGAGAGCCAAGGCGACGGCTTCGTCCTCTCGAAGACGACCTCCGGCAACTACACCAACCTCAACATGCGGCTGGACATGGAACCCGGCAGCAAGCGCGACTTCGTCGAAGGCATGAAGTACCTCGTCAACCGCGAGCAGATCGTCAAGTCGGCGCTTCGGGGTCTAGGCGAGGTCGGCAACGACCAGCCGGTGTCCCCGGCCAACTTCTATCACAATCCCGACCTGAGGCCGCACGCCTTCGACCCCGAGAAGGCGAAGTTCCACTTCGAGAAGGCCGGCATGCTAGGCCAGTCGATCCCGGTGGTTGCCTCCGATGCAGCGAACTCCGCGATCGATATGGCAATGATCATTCAGGCCTCCGCTGCCGAAATCGGATTGAAGCTCGATGTGCAGCGCGTTCCCGCAGACGGTTACTGGGATAATTACTGGCTGAAGGCGCCGATCCACTTCGGCAACATCAACCCGCGCCCCACGCCGGATATCCTGTTCTCTCTGCTCTACTCCTCGGAGGCTCCGTGGAACGAGAGCCAATACAAGTCGGAGAAATTCGATAAGATGCTGATCGAAGCGCGTGGCTCGCTCGACCAGGAGAAGCGCAAGGCGATCTACAATGAGATGCAGGTGATGGTCGCCAGTGAAGCCGGCACCATCATTCCGGCCTATATCTCCAACGTCGACGCGATCACCGCCAAGCTCAAGGGCCTGGAAGCCAATCCGCTTGGCGGGCAGATGGGTTATGCTTTTGCGGAATATGTCTGGCTCGAGGCCTGACTGAGCAACTGGGCTCGGGGCTGCAGCCGCATCGCTGCGCCCCCGGCACTATAGTTCGAAACCTGTCTTCAAAGCCGAAAGGGAGCGCCGTGAACAACCGGGTCCTATCCCTTGTGCTGAGCAGATTGCTCATCGCCGTGATCACCTTGGTGATCGTCTCCTTCGCCGTCTTCTTCGCGACGACGCTCCTGCCGGGGGACACCGCGTCGATCCTGCTCGGTCAGGCCGCCACGCCGGAGGCCGTCGAAGGCCTGCGCAAGGCGATGCACCTCGACGAGCCGGCAATCTTCCGTTTCCTGCGCTGGATCGTCGGTCTGCTGCAAGGCGACCTCGGCATATCCTATGCCAACGAGATGCCGGTCGCAGATCTGATTGGCGGGCGCTTCGTCAATACACTTCAGCTCGCCGGTGTTACCGCCCTCTTCTCTGTGCCGATCGCACTCACCCTCGGGATTACGTCGGCGATGCTGCGCGGTTCGCCTTACGACCGGATTGTGACGGTGCTTACCATCGGCGTCATCTCCGTGCCGGAGTTCATGATTGCGACCTCCGCGGTGCTGATCTTCGCCGTTTACCTGAAATGGCTTCCGGCGCTCTCCTTTGCCAATGAGGTGACGTCGCTCACCGATCTGCTGCGCATCTATGCCATGCCGGTGATCACGCTCAGCTTCGTCATCTCGGCCCAGATGATCAGAATGACGCGCGCGGCAGTGATCGAGACGCTGAACACGCCCTATGTGGAGATGGCTCTGCTCAAGGGCGCCTCCCGGCCGCGCATGGTGTTTCGCCATGCCCTGCCAAATGCTCTGGGGCCGATCGTCAATGCGGTCGCGCTTTCGCTCTCCTATCTGCTCGGCGGGGTCATTATCGTCGAGACGATCTTCAATTATCCCGGTATTGCCAAGCTGATGGTCGATGCCGTGTCGACCCGCGATCTGCCGCTGATCCAGAGCTGCGCGATGGTCTTCTGCCTGGGCTATCTGCTCCTGATCACGACAGCCGACATCATCGCCATCCTTTCCAATCCGAGGCTACGATGACAATGACCCACTCTGAGACCAAGTCTGCCCGGATTTCGGGAACCCGGCTCGGCTATCGCTTCAATATCGTCGGGATGGTCGGCCTTTCCATCATTCTTTTTTGGGCGCTCGTCGCGATCTTCGCGCCGCTGATCATCCCCTATCCGGTCGGGGAGATCGTCGATCTCGATTACTTCGGCCCGATGAGCCGCGACTTCTGGCTTGGTTCCGACTACCTCGGCCGCGACATGCTTTCACGCATCCTGATGGGAGCCCGCTACACGGTCGGCATCTCGCTTGCGGCAGTCACCATCGCCTGCTTCAGCGGCGTGGTGCTCGGCATGATCGCAGCGGTCGCCGGCGGGTGGCTCGACACTATTCTCAGCCGCCTTCTCGACGCCCTCAATTCAATCCCGAGCAAGCTCTTCGGTCTCGTGGTGGTCGCCGCCGTCGGCTCCTCCATACCCGTGCTGATCCTGACGTTATCGGTGGTATACATCCCCGGCGCCTACCGCTTCGCCCGCGCGCTCGCTGTCAACATCAACGCGATGGATTTCATTACCGTGGCTCGCATCCGCGGCGAGAGCACGCTTTATCTCATACGCTCGGAGATCCTGCCGAACATCATCGGCCCGGTGCTTGCCGACCTCGGCATCCGCTTCGTCTTTATCGTTCTGCTGCTCTCGGGCCTCTCCTTCCTTGGCCTCGGCGTCCAGCCGCCCTATGCCGATTGGGGGGCACTGGTGCGCGAGAACATCGGCGCCCTTCCCTTCGGCGCACCGGCGGTGATTTTTCCGTCCTTCGCCATTGCAAGCCTCACGATCAGCGTGAACCTCCTGATCGACAACCTGCCGCAGAAGATCCGCGATCGGAGCGAATAATGGTGAACCTTGTAGAAATCCGTGACTTGAAGGTCGAAGCCACCACCGATTCCGGCCGCAAGGTCGAGATCATCAAGGGCGTCAGCCTCGATGTCGCCGAGGGCGAGATCGTCGCTCTGATCGGCGAAAGCGGCTCGGGCAAGACGACGATCGCCCTGACGCTGATGGGATATGCCCGCCCGGGCTGCCGCATCTCCGGCGGCAGCGTCTCGGTCGCCGGCAATGACTTGGTGACGCTGACGGAAAAGCAGCGAGCCAAGGTGCGCGGCACCGAGGTCACCTATGTTCCGCAATCCGCTGCAGCCGCTTTCAACCCGGCCGCGACGATCATGGACCAGGTGATCGAAATCACCCGCATCCACGGACTCATGCCGGTCGTCGAGGCGCGCGCACGCGCCGTCGAGCTTTTCCGGGCGTTGTCGCTACCCGAGCCCGAGACGATCGGCAGCCGCTATCCGCACCAGGTTTCCGGCGGACAACTGCAGCGTTTATCGGCCGCCATGGCCCTCATCGGCGACCCGAAGCTCGTCATCTTCGACGAGCCGACAACGGCGCTCGACGTAACGACCCAAATCGAGGTGCTACGCGCCTTCAAGTCCGTGATGAAGAAGGGCGGCATCGCCGGCGTCTACGTCTCGCATGACCTCGCGGTCGTCGCTCAGATCGCCGACCATATTGTCGTGTTGAAGGCCGGCGAGGTACAGGAGGCCGGCACCACCGAGGAAATCCTTTCGAACGCCAAGCACCCCTATACGCGCGAACTCCTCTCGGCCTTTGAACCAAAGCCGCGGGAGGCTGCCGACGCAGCCGAGAGCGCACCGGCTCCCCTGCTAAAGATCGAAAATCTGGTCGCGGGATACGGTGCGTCCAAGTGCGATGGCTTGCCGCTCGTGCGCGCCGTTGAAGATGTGAGCCTCAAGGTGGGAAAGGGTCGCAACCTCGGCATCATCGGCGAGTCGGGTTGCGGCAAGTCGACGCTCGCCCGCGCCATTGCCGGCATATTGCCGGCCGCCGTCGGCAAGATCGTCTTCGATGGCAAGGAACTCGGCCGCAGCGCCCGCGAGCGCACGCGCGACCAGCTGCGCGAAATGCAGATCGTCTTTCAATATGCCGACACCGCCCTCAACCCGGCGAAATCCGTCGAGGACATTCTCGACCGACCGCTCGTCTTCTATCATGGGATGAATGCAAGGGCCCGCAGCCTCCGCATCGACGAGCTGCTCGACATGGTGCGCCTGCCTCGCAACCTGCGTCATCGCCGGCCGGGCGAGCTTTCCGGCGGCCAAAAACAGCGCGTCAACTTCGCGCGCGCGCTCGCCGCCGATCCAAAGCTGATCCTTTGCGATGAGATCACTTCGGCACTCGACACGGTCGTCGCCGCCGCGGTCATCGAGCTGCTGAAGGAATTGCAGCGCGAGCTCGGTCTATCTTACATCTTCATCAGCCACGACCTCTCAGTGGTGGAAGCGATCTGCGACGAGATTGTCGTGATGTATGGCGGCAGAAAGGTTGAGGACATCACTCCGGCTAGGATCAATGCGCCGCACCACCCCTATTCGCAGCTGCTCTTCTCCTCGGTGCCAAAGCTCGATCCCGCCTGGCTCGATGGCCTCGAGCAGGATCCGGAATTGGTCAGGGCCTACTGCCGGAGGTAGAGGGTTCCGATCTGATCGCACCGACGCAAATCGGGAAAGGTGTGACACACCTTTCTGCCCTGCCGGGAGAGGGGCGGCCCCCCCGGGGCATTGCAGATCTCGGCCGAATCAAACGCGAAACAGGCTGGTCAGCGGCATGTGCGCCTTGACGATCGGCGACTTCAGCACGACGAAGCTGAAATATTTGTCGATGCCCACGTCCATGTCAGTGAGGCGCTCCATGATCGTCTGGTATTCGCCGATGCCGGCCGTGACGAACTTCAAGAGATAATCATAGCCGCCGGACACCAGATGGCATTCGATCACCTGGTCGACCTTGTCGATTGCCGCAAGGAAGCGGGCGAAATCGATCTGCCGGTGGTTCTTCAAGGTGATTTCGGTGAAGACCGTCAGGGTCTGCCCGAGCTTGCCGATGTTAATCTGCGCGGAATAGCCGTCGATATAGCCCTCCGACTGCAGCTTTTTCACCCGCATCAGGCAGGGGCTCGGCGAGAGGTTGACCAGCTCAGCGAGTTCCACATTGGTGATGCGGCCATTCTTCTGCAGTTCGTACAAAATCTTAATGTCGATCCGGTCGAGTTTCATGGCGCGCCTTCCCCTTGCTGAAGTGGGCCAACGGCGCAGCAGATTGTGCTGCGACTTCCCGACGACGACCTTAACACATGTGAAAGGCGCGTCGATTTCGTTTGCAGCAATGAGCCGAAGCAGAAAGGGCGCCATTGCTCCTGCAAGACGGCATCTTGTGCTGCACTCCGGGCGTACTCGGACGACGCCGCCGCGCCAAAGCCGCTAGACTGCGGGGCGAAACGGAGGTCCCGCCATGCCCGCACCGCTGAAACTCGTCGATACATCGCCGAAGCTGCCCGAGGCCGCCGATGCCGTGGTAATCGGCGGCGGCATCGTCGGCGTGTTTGCGGCCTATTATCTTGCCCGCCGCGGAATGAAGGTCGCGCTCGTTGAGAAGGGACGGATCGGCGCGGAACAGTCGAGTCGCAACTGGGGTTGGTGCCGCCAGCAGAATCGGGACGCCCGCGAATTGCCGATGGCAACGAAGAGCCTCGATCTTTGGGAGCGTTTCGCCGCCGAAAGCGGCGAGGACACCGGTTTCCGCCGCTGCGGGCTGCTCTACCTCAGCACTAGCGAAGAGGAACTGGCCGGCTGGGCACGCTGGCGCGATTTCGCTCGGAACGTCGGCGTCACCACCCATATGCTCAACAGCGCCCAGGCGAGCGAGCGCGGCCGCGCAACCGGCAAACGATGGAAGGGCGGCGTCTTTTCGCCGACCGACGGCACCGCCGATCCGGCAAGCGGGGCACCCGCGGTCGCGCGTGCGATCCTGAAGCTTGGCGGCACAGTGCACCAGTCCTGCGCCGCCCGCGGCATAGAGACAGAAGGCGGTCGCCTGTCCGGTGTCGTCACCGAGCATGGCACCATCCGCACGAAAACGGCCGTCCTTGCCGGCGGCGCCTGGGCCTCCTCCTTCTGCCGCCAGCTGGGTATCCGCTTCCCGCAGGCCGCTATCCGCTCGTCGATCCTTGCCGTCTCGCCGGGCTCCATCGGCCTTCCGGATGCGCTGCATACGGCCGCTGTTTCGGTGACGCGCCGCGCCGACGGCGGCTATACGGTTGCCATCAGCGGCCGCGGCCGCGTCGACCCGACGCCTCAGCAACTCAGGTTCTCGCCGCAATTTCTGCCGATGTTCGTCAAACGCTGGCGCAGCCTGGCGCCAGGCGGGCTTGAGGGCTTCCACTCAGGCCATGAGACCTTGGCCCGCTGGCGACTGGACGCCCCTACGCCGATGGAGCGCATGCGCATCCTTGATCCCGCGGTCGATAAGGCCACTATCCGCCTCACCCATTCGCGCGCAGTCGATCTCCTGCCTCCCCTGAAGAACATCAGCATCGCCGCCGCATGGGCGGGCTATATCGACAGCACGCCGGACGGGGTCCCGGGCATCGGCGAAATCGCCGCCGTACCGGGTTTCATCCTCGCCGCCGGCTTCAGCGGGCACGGCTTCGGTATCGGTCCGGGCGCCGGCCACTTGATCGCAGACATCGTGACCGGTAACGAGCCAATCGTGGATCCCCGCCCCTACCATCCGGACCGCTTCCGAAAATCCGCCTGGGGTAAAGTCGCTGACTTTTAGATGAGGTCCCTGCATGGGCACCGCTCTGGGCAAGCGCCTCTTCCAACATTTTCGCCTAAGCTCGGAAAGACGCCTGCCGCAACTCTCTGCTAAAGCTCCTATGCGATACATACAATCTGCTTCAGCTCACCGCGAATGCGGCCACTATCCCTGCTCTCCCGCTATCGTGATTGTGGTACAGGGTGTGCCGTGCCGATGCATTCCACACGGTCCCAGGGATCATCGACTTTCTCAAGATCATTGTATCGATCCGGACGCAAGCCCCGACGTCATCGAGGCTGAATTTTTCGCTCGTGATCGCCCTACATCTCTCATCCAGCGGATGATTGAGCCGCAGGAGATCGCAAGTCTGGTCGCATATGTCGCAAGTCCCCTGTCCGCGGCCACCGATGGCGTTGCGCGCTGACGGTGGCATCACACCGAAAATCATTTGAACCGTGATTGCGGTGTCCAGTGGAAGCAATGGAAGGTGGACCTCGGCTCTCCGGTTCTACTTGTCCTCCGGCTTTGGAACTGTTGCCGGCAGTAGTGAGCCTGAGCCCGTCAGCACTGCTGTTCCCGCGACGATGGTCAGCATGGTAAGGTTGGTGAGGACGAATAGACCGATCGCAAGGCTTGTTATCGCCGGATCGTCAGTCTTACCAGCTGCTCGCGCCATTGCACTCGCGAGTGCCGTGGCTCCGAACGTGAACGACCAATACGAGACGGAAAATCCTTGCTTCGCAATCCATGGAATGAGGCGGGCAAGGATGGCAGCCTGGAGCAGGGCGTAGCCCAGCATGCCGTGCAAGAGCGCGTCTGGAGGTGCGCCTGTCGATAGGCGACATTTCCAACGGCTGAAGGTGCAAGCTGAACGCAGAATGTGGGACGCAACTGGTGAGACAGCTCCGGAGCATTTAAAAAACCGGTGCAGAACAACCGAATCAATCGCAAGCCACGCGAAGAATCCTGCATCGAACGCAAGCTTGGCCAGCTCGTGGCAGCCAAATGAACCCAAAGCTATCGCCGTAACGAAAGGGCCCGCGACAAGGGGAATATAGAGAGCCGGGATAGAGTGTTTTGGATCGCGTCCTCCCTGCCAAAGCCTGCCTGCCTGTCGCCATGGCGGGAGAATATGGTAAGGCGCCGAGAGCAACAAGCATCATGGCGACACCTGCCAGTCCAACGAAGAGGCCCTGCATCGGGTGGTTCAGCTCAGCTTGCGATCTTCGCGTGCGGTCAGCCATTTTGCGCCGTAGGTGATCGCGAGGAATAACCAGATCGACCCTGCGAGAGCGTTGAGCATCTCACCGGGAACGGGCGTTAGTCCCCAGACATCGGAAGCAGCGCGCCAGCTACGGGCGAAGCCGGCCAGACCGACGACGATACTGAAGAACGTTGCGGGTATGCGTGTGAGAACCCGCTCGGTAGAGTCGGACACTTAACGAAGTGCATGACAATTGTAAGGCTCCTTCCCTCGTGAAGGCTTCCTGAACCCGCTTTCGACTGGTGCAGGAAGCTCATCGACTTCAACTTCGCGACCTTGTGGTCGAGGAAGCTTCGGATCAGCGGCGCCATCTCGTCCAACTTGTCCGCAAGCGCGAAAGGTTCTGGACCTCGAAGGCACAAAGATCGGCATCACCGCCCCTCAACCCGTACACACGGACGGCGACATCTCGGTGTATTTCAAGGAAGCAAATGCCATCCATGTCGGAGACATCTTCTGGAACGGTCTATAACCCTTCATCGATACTCGACGGGCGAGAGCATAGACGGAACGATCGCAGCTTCAGCAAAGGTCATTGCCTCGGTGGGCGCCGACACCGTGATCATTCCCGGCCATGGCAAGCCGCTTAGCACTCTCGACGACCTGAAGCACTATCATGAGATGCTGGCGACCATTCGGGACAATGTCGCAAGGCTCAAATCAGCAGGGCGCTCCGTCGAGGAAACGGTAGCGGCGAACCTGCGTGAAGCCTTCGACGATCAGTGGGCCAAAGCGATCATCAGCCCCGCCTTCTTCACGCGCTTTGTCTAGAAGGGCGTTTAGACGAGACGCCAACAACCACAGCGCCGACCTTTGATCCTAAGAAACGAGCAGCGCCATACCAGCCATCATGAGGACCATCATGACCGACGACCACCCTTTGAACGTCTCGCGTCGAGACGTCTTGCTCGGAGGCTCAGCCCTGCTGCTGGCCTCCGGAATCTCTGCGCTTGCCGCTGGTTCGATGACGCAACCGCGATCAGAAAAGACCGTGCTGTAGGCTCCTTAGTGTCACACATCCGCACTCAAGGCAGTAGTTGCTTTCATATCGCAGAACCTGATATGTAGCGTAAGAAAGCGTGTGGACGATATGACTGGTAAAGTACTCGTGATTGATCCGATCGAGCGGCAAGACCTCATCAAAGGTCTCGCAAGCGACGTTCGCGTAATGATGTTGAAGTTGCTTCGATCGAGCGGTCCGAAAAACGTGAACGAGATCGCGGAGGAACTAAAGCTTCCCCAGTCGACGGCGTCGATCAACCTGAAGGTGCTCGAGGATTGCGGACTAATCTATACTGAGGGACAGCGGGCCAAAAAGGGCAGCCAGAAAGTCTGTTATTCGGCTTTCCAGGAAATACTCATTTCGTTTTCAGAGCCAGTGGTTGATCGATTAGCGGACGCGATAGAAGTTTCCATGCCGCTTGGTCTATATACCCAGTTTGAAGTCACGGGCCCGTGTGGGATGTGCTCCAAGGATGGCGTCATCGGCCTTCTCGACGTACCCGACACCTTCCTCGATCCGGACCGTATGAAAGCGGGGCTTCTGTGGTTTAACACGGGGTTCGTAGAATATCAGTTCCCCAACAACACCCTGCTCAAGAAGGCTAGACCTAAGGCGATCGAGTTCTCGATGGAGCTGAGTTCTGAAGTGCCGGGGACGTCCGCAAACTGGCCATCCGACATATTTCTGCAGGTCAACGGAATCGAAATCGGCACGTGGACGTCGCCTGGCGATTATGGAGATAAAAGAGGTGCTTTCACGCCGGACTGGTGGAAGCTCGCGGGTTCACAGTATGGCATGCTCAAGAACTGGCGCATCAACGGGCAGGGAAGTTTCGTCGATGGAGTGAAGATATCAAACATCAACCTCGATGATCTCGGTCTGGACAAGCATCGTTCAATCCGGTTGCGGGTTGGCGTCAAGGACGGGGCCGAGCATCCCGGCGGAATCAACATTTTCGGCAACGGCTTCGGCAATTACGACCAGGATATCGTGCTCCGCATTCAACTTTGAAAAGTCATACTTTCGCTTGACGTGACCTCCGAAACGGCTTCATATACCAACAAATCGGATACGAACCGAAAACTTGGATATTGAATTCGAGGGAGAGAGTTTTGGAGGCTCGGGTTACCGCGCATTCGCGCTATACAATCGCGGACATAGATAAGCGGCTATACGGATCGTTCCTGGAGCACTTGGGTAGGGCTGTCTATACAGGCATTTACGAACCTGGCCATCCGACGGCGCTCCCCAACGGGATGCGCAAGGACGTGATCGATCTCGTGCGGGAACTCGATACGCCGATTTGCCGCTATCCAGGTGGCAATTTCGTGTCGGCCTACAATTGGGAAGACGGCATTGGGCCGAAAGAGGGCCGTCCAACGCGCCTTGATCTCGCATGGCGCACCTCGGAATCTAACCAGGTCGGTATCCATGAGTTCGCCGAATGGGCTGAGGCTGCTGGCACCGAAATGATGCTGGCGGTCAATCTGGGCTCGCGCGGCCTGGACGCCGCACGGAACTTCGTCGAGTACGTGAACCATCCCGGCGGCAGTCAGTGGTCGGACCTGCGACGCCAGAACGGGCGCGCGGAGCCTTGGAATGTCAAGCTGTGGTGCCTTGGCAACGAAATGGACGGGCCGTGGCAAGTGGGTCATAAAAGCGCCGCCGAGTACGGCCACCTTGCAAACGAGACCGCAAAGGCCATCCGCGCCTTCGACGACAAGCTTGAACTTGTCGTTTGCGGATCATCCCACTCCGATATGGCGACCTATCCTCGGTGGGAGGCAACGGTCCTCGACGCGACATACGACCAGGTCGACTACATCTCCCTCCACATGTATTTCGAGAACTACGAGAAGAGAACTTCAGAATTTCTCGCTCTTCCGGAAAAGCTCGATCGCTACATCGGCACGGTCAGTGGTGTTATCGATTTTGTGAAGGGCAGCAAACGGTCCAATCGAGACGTCAAGATTTCCTTCGACGAATGGAACGTCTGGTATCACGAGCGCAAGAACGACGCCAAGCGGATGCGAGAATGGAATTGGCCTCATGCGCCGGTTCTCCTCGAAGACATATATAACTTCGAGGATGTGCTCCAGGTCGGGTGCATCATCAACACCTTCATCCGCCGCTCGGACGTCGTGCGAGTCGCCTGTATAGCGCAGCTGGTCAACGTGATCGCGCCGATCATGACCGAGCCAGGCGGTAGTTCCTGGCGTCAGACGATCTACCATCCCCTCCATCTGGCATCTCGCTACGGTCGAGGCACCGCGCTGCAACTCGACGTCGACTGTGCGACTTATGTCTCCAACGTTTCCGAAGCTGTGTCCTATCTCGATATCGCCGGCGTTCATGACGCCGACGAGGGCACTCTCACCTTCTTTGCGGTCAATCGCCACTCGTCCGAAGCGGCAAGCATCAAGCTCGCCGTGGAGCGTTTCGGAACCATCAGGGGCGTCGAGCACACCCTGATCAAGCACGACGATCTCGAGGCCCGGAATACCAAGGACAATCCGGACAACGTCTCACCGCGCAAGACGTCCGATGCGGTCATGGACGGAAACAGCGTCAGTGTTTCCGTTCCGCCATACTCGTATTCGATGATCAGAATTCGACTTTAAGATCAATCGGTAGCGACGACACGCTGCTTGTCTGGGAGGAAAGTGACATGCCGAATTGGTTTAAACTTACGAAGGCAGTGCTTTTGGCGGGAGGTCTCATGACCTCCGTCGCCCACGCCGAGGAGACCGTCACATGGTGGGACTTCTTCGGCGGCGGTGACGGCGTTCGCATGAAACAATTGGTCGCCGATTTCAACGAGGCCCACAAGGGCAAGATTAAGATCGATGCGACCACGCTGGAATGGGGAACGCCATTTTATTCCAAGGTCCAAACCTCTGCGGCGGTTGGCGAAGCCCCTGATATCATGACGTATCACGCCAGCCGCATCCCGCTAGCGGTGAAGCAGGGCATTCTGCAGGAAATCACCGCCGACGACTGGAAGACGATGGGCCTCGGACGATCTGACTACGCCCCCGCGACTTGGGAGGCTGTGAGCATCGACGGCAAACAGTATGCGGTGCCGCTCGATACACACCCAATCGTCCTTTATTATAACAAGGACCTGCTCAAGAAAGCCGGAGTGCTCGGCGACGACGGCAAGCCGAAGGGCATGGACTCGCGTGAGAACTTCACCGCGACGCTGAAGGCCTTGAAGGCCGCTGGGGTCAAGTTCCCGCTTGGCTCGGTGACTGCGGACGGCAACTTCATGTTCCGCACCGTCTATTCCTTCATGGGCCAGCAGGATGGTGAGCTCATGACGGACGGTGAGTTTCTTGCTGGCGACAGCGCAAAGAAGCTCGAAAACTCTCTTGCCGTTCTGTCCGAATGGACGAAGGAAGGGCTTCAATCCACCTATACGGACTACCCTGCGACCGTGGCGCTCTTCACATCGGGTGAAGCTGCGATGATGATCAACGGGGTTTGGGAAGTCCCCACTATGACGGACCTCAAGAACAACGGCAAGCTCTTCGAATGGGGAGCCGTCGAACTCCCTGTAATCTTCGATCATCCCTCCACCTACGCCGACAGTCACACCTTCGCACTCCCTGCCAACAAGGGCGAGGAGATGAGTCCCGAGAAGCGCGCCGCGGTCCTCGAGGTCATGAGCTGGATGTCAAAGAATTCGTTGTTCTGGGCGACCGCGGGGCATATCCCCGCATATGGTCCGGTCACGAACTCGGCCGAGTACAAGGCGATGGAGCCGAACCACACATATTCTTCGCTCACCGCGAACATCATCTTCGATCCCAAGACTCCGCTGGCGGGCATCGCTGGGCCAATTTTTGACGTGATGTCGAATTTCTTCGTGCCGACGCTCAATGGTGAAATGGAGCCCGCGAAAGCGGTCGAGGAGATCAAGGCCGGTTTGGCCGAGCTTTGACGACCCGAGGCCCAGGCAGTCGATCGTTCGCCTGGGCCATCCTCGTCTGAAAAGAAGTGGAGCGGGAGGATGATGCTCAGAAACCGGCGCAACGAAGGTCTCTTCGGCTTGGCGCTCGTCGCGCCTTTCGTCGCCATTTACGGACTTGTGTTCGTCTATCCGACGATCAAGCTTTTCATGACAAGCTTCACAGATGCGCCCCTGATTGGCGATGGAAACTTCGTCGGGTTCGACAACTACGCACGCCTTCCTTCTGACCGACGGTTCGGCACCGCGGTGTGGAACACGGCCTACTTCGTACTCATCACCGTCGTCCCTGGAACGCTTTTGGCATTCGCAATAGCGCTCGGCGTCAATCGTCTTGCCGGACGGCTTCAGGCGGCCGTGCTCGCTCTATTCTTCTTGCCATATATTCTTCCGGTTTCGGTCGTATATCTCCTCTGGGATTGGACGCTGAACTTCCAGTTCGGCATCGCGATGTACCTTTTCGACATGCTCGGCATCGCGCGCATCCCCGTTTTCAAGTCGACCGCCTGGTTCATGCCCGCCGTGGGTATGATCACAATCTGGTGGACCGCCGGATTTTCCATATTGTTGTTCCTCGCCGGGTTGCGAACCATCCCGACGGAAATCTACGAGGCTGCGGCCTTGGACAACGCCGGCAGATGGTCGACCTTCCGCCGGATCACTTGGCCTTTGATGTGGCCAATCACAGCGCTCGTGTTGACCATCCAGTTGATTTCACAGCTCAAGATTTTTGACCAAGTCTACCTGTTCTCAGTCGGCGGACGACCGAACGACAATATGGTCCTGGTCTATTATGTCTTTCAGCGGGCGTTCCAGTCGGATCAGGGAGGCAGGGCAGCAGCCGTCGCGGTGGTTCTCTTTGTGATCGTCATCGTCGTGTCGGTTTTGAATTTTCAGCTTACACGCCTTTCGGGAGGGCGGGACCGATGACCGCGACAACAGCGCGCCGACTTAACGCCATCGGCCTCATTATCACTGTCATAACCGTCTTCTGCGCCATCATCTGGGCGTTTCCCCTTTACTGGGCTGTGGTTTCGTCACTGAAGCCTGAGCACGAAGTCGTCAGGCCCTATATCGAGCTCTGGCCCGAAACTTTCACCGTATCGCACTATGTATTCGCCCTGACGCAGACAGAGATCGGGCGGTGGTATGTCAATTCCATCGTCACGGCGACAGCCGTCACGGTGCTGACTGTCAGTTCGTCACTGTTTTGCGGCTACGCCATCTCGCAGCTGAACTTTCCGCTTCGGAATGTCTTGTGGTGGCTAATCTTGGCGAGCTTCATGATCCCCATGCAGACCCTGATCGTCAACCACTTCGAATTGGTGGCCGATCTTGGCCTGATCAATACCTGGAGTGGGATCGTGCTCCCGCAGCTCATTCATCCCGTCATCATCATCGTCTACAAGCAATTCTTTGACGGCGTGCCGAAGGATTTTCGCGAGGCCGCGGTTATGGACAATGCGTCTGAATGGCGGATTTTAACCAAGGTCTATATTCCAATGAACTGGGGTGTGACAACGGCGCTCTCGATCGTCTGCTTCATCTGGTCCTGGAACGCGTTCTTGTGGCCATTTCTTGCGGTGACCAAGACCGACATGATGACGATTACTGTGGGGATCACGCAGGTGAACGATGCCTTCGGGGTCTATTATGCAAGGCAGCTTACTGCGGCGGTTCTCGCCGGCCTGCCGGTGGCCATGGCTTACCTAATCTTTCAGCGGCGCGTCACTGAAGCGATCACACTGTCAGCGGGTATTAAAGGCTAGATCGTTATTCTCCCGCTGGCCGTTGCACGGACCTCCGATTAGATGATTGGAGGTCCCCTGCTATTGGGACGCGTATCAGATGGCTTGATAGGATTTCCCGGCCGCATCAAAGAGGTGAACGGCCAGAGGGTCGAGTCCCACGCGCACACGATCTCCCGGACGAACTTCGGAACGCCCCGCATCCTGAGCGATAAGCTGTGAACCGTCCTCAAGCGTGCAATATGCCAGCGTCCGCTCGCCGAGTTGCTCGACGACGCCAACCTGTGCCTCGATCGAGGGCCGAGAGGGATCGTTTTCGCCAGTCATGATCCGGACCGACTCTGGCCGTATGCCAAGATCGAATCTGCCTGGCGCGGGCACAGGGGCCTCAATCTCGAGTTCGAATCCGTTTCCGAATCGGATGGGTGTCCGCCCTGGACGGATGACATCGACCGGAACGAAATTCATTCCTGGGCTTCCGATGAAACCTGCGACGAAGCGGGACGCGGGTTTGAGGTAAACCTCCATTGGTGTCCCGATCTGCTCAATCTTGCATTGGTTGAGCACCACGATCCGATCTGCCAGCGTCATCGCCTCCGTCTGGTCGTGCGTGACATAGATCATCGTAGACTTCATCCGCTGGTGAAGTTGCGCCAACTCGACGCGCGTCCTCACGCGCAGCGCGGCATCGAGGTTCGACAGAGGTTCGTCGAAAAGAAACGCCTTTGGCTCCTTCACGATCGCACGCCCGATAGCCACGCGCTGCCTTTGGCCACCAGATAGCTGCGCGGGTTTGCGAGAAAGCAGGTTTTCCATTTCGAGCATCCGCGCCGCCTTCAAGACCCGCGTCTCGATCTCCGCCCCCGGAAGCCCGATGTTCTCGAGCCCAAACGCCATGTTGTCCCGCACCGACATGTGCGGATAAAGCGCGTAGTTCTGGAAAACCATCGCTACGTTGCGATGGCCGGGCGGCAGCGCTTCGCTGCGCATGCCGCCGATCGTCAGAGAGCCGGAGTCGATTGTCTCCAGACCGGCGATCATCCGAAGAAGCGTCGATTTTCCCGACCCCGATGGTCCCAGAAACACCATCAGTTCGCCGGCGTTCACCGTCAGGGATATGTTGCTGATCACCGATACCGAGCCGAAGCTCTTGGAAACGTTCTCCAGACGAATTTCCGCCATGTAATCCTCCCAATGTTTCCATCATTCTTTTCGGTATGTATCGGAAGTCAAGATATCGCCTCCAACAAACACCGGGCAGCGAGCACGAATGTGGACCAAACAATATCGGCGAAGTAATCGTTGACGGCGAGTACCGGTACGGCGAGTGTGAACGTCGCGGCCAGGCTGGAGCAACTCGCGTTTTCAGGTTCCGCGCCAGGCTTGTCGGAACACAATTCCGTCCACCCCTAGGCGACGTCCACGCTTAACGGCAGCTTTGCGCCCCATCTCTGCCGGGAGGTGTGCGGCGGCGTTTTCCCGAAAACAGACGTCGACCATGACAAGCTTCAACGGCATCAATGCGCCATCAAACGAACATCAACTCAGATCGGCGGGCAGCGCATGCTACTCCAGCTGACAAAACGTTCGGAGCGGGGGTTGCCGCGGCGTTGGACGCCTGAACACTTAAACCATCTGACCGCATCGGAACCTCTCGCCGCAAACCTCGTTGTGCTTCAACAAACCGAGGAAAAACCCATGGCCGCAATGTCACTCGAAGAGCTTTCCGAAAAGATTCGCAAGATCGACTTCTGCATGCTGTCGACGCGCGAAGCCGGCGATGGAATCTCGACCCGCCCCATGAGCAACAACGGGGATGTCGAATACGATGGCGACTCATGGTTCTTCTCCTTCGAGGACACGCGGAAGGTAGCGGCCATAGGCTCTGACCCTAGAGTAAGTTTGTCGCTCTCGGCACCTCCAAGCCTGCTCGGCAAGCCTGGTATCTTCGTGGCCATAGACGGCCGCGCATCGATCATCAGAGACAAGGCAATGTTCGAAGAGCATTGGGTCGCAGAACTCGAACGGTGGTTTCCTCAGGGTACTAAGACGCCCGGGCTCGTCTTGATCAAAGTCCATGCTGGCCGCCTTGAGTATTGGGACGGCGAGGACAACGAAGTGGTTACGGTCTCCTGAGGAAACAGCAGGGATCCGCCAGGGCGTAACGTTCGTCGGGTCGCGCTTGTCACCGTGCAGTTTCGCAGGTTCGGAATTGTGCTCATGTGCGACCCACCATGCGCAATCCGGTTTGACAAACCGCCAATCGCGCAGTCGCCTCAGGGGCACCTTCCCAGCAAAGCAGGGCGCGTGCCAAGCAGACATCGGAGCCATAGATCACATGAAGGTCCTGCAACGGAGACTCTATCGATCCCTCGAGGGCGAAATACTGAACACATGAGCTTCAATATTGACCATGTCCAAAGCGTCTCGGGATCATCGAACATGACGATGTCGTCAGTTCTTTCCGCGCAAACGGCGTCGAAATCGTCTGCAACCCCGCGCGCCGGCAGGATCGTTTGATACGGATGTAATCATTTGAAGCGAGCCATTTTTTTCTGCTAGGTATCCAAACTCTATATTGTAAGCAGCGCCGTCAAATCAGCCCGACAGGAGAGTATGATGAATACAGGGGGGTCAACAAAAGCTCGCTTGGGAGTGGGTGGGTTGGACGACATCCTAGTTGGCGGCCTTTCGCGCGGTCACGTCTTCCTTCTTGAAGGCACTCCTGGGTCAGGGAAAACAACGATTGCGCTCCAATATATGATAGAAGGCGCTGCCCAGGGAGAGAAGTGCCTTTATATAACACTGTCAGAGACCGAGCAGGAACTGCGTGACGGCGCTGCCTCCCATGGGATGACATTAGAAGAACATGTCGAGGTCTTCGAGCTTGTACCCCCGGAAAGCCTGCTTGACCCGAGACAGCAGCAGAGTCTGCTCTATTCTTCGGACCTGGAACTCGGCGAAACTACAAAGCTGATTTTCGAGGCAGTGGAACGAGTGAGGCCGTCGCGGATCGTGCTGGACAGCCTTTCTGAAATCAGATTGCTCGCCCAAGGCTCGCTCCGCTATCGAAGGCAAATTCTCGCTCTCAAACACTACTTCGCGAAGCGGTCGGCGACAGTCCTGCTGCTGGACGACATGAGCACCGAACAAAACGACAAGACAGTCCACAGCGTGGTTCACGGCGTCATTCATTTAGAGGAACTCGCCCCCACTTATGGCGCCGAGCGTCGACGCCTGCGGGTACTCAAATACCGCGGACAGGCATTCCGCGGCGGATTTCATGATTTCACGATAAGAACCGGTGGCGTGCAGGTTTTTCCGCGTCTCGTTGCCGCGGAACACCGGACAGCTTTTGAGCGTAAACTGGTATCGAGCGGTATCGCAGAAGTCGATGAGTTGCTCGGCGGTGGCGTGGAGCGTGGATCAAGCACTCTTGTTCTCGGCCCGGCCGGAACAGGAAAGAGTACATTCGCGTTGCAGTTCCTAGCAGCGGCCATTGGCCGTGGCGAAAAGGCAGCGGCATTCATTTTTGACGAAGAATTGGGACTTCTCTTTACACGGATGAAGACCATGGGAATTGATCTGGAAGCCATGCGGGCTTCAGGCAACCTGCATATTGAACAGGTCGACGCAGCCGAACTCTCTCCTGGGGAATTTGCGCACCGCGTACGCGAAAGAGTCGACAGCGCCGGAGCCAAAACGGTCCTGGTCGACAGCATAAATGGCTACCAGGCAGCGATGCCTGACGAGCAGTCGCTAATACTTCACATGCACGAGCTCCTACAGTACCTCAACCGCCAAGGAGCCAACACCTATCTGACTGTCGCACAGCACGGATTGGTTGGAGACATGAAGTCGCCTGTCGACATTACATATTTGGCAGATAATGTAATTCTACTTCGGTACTTCGAGGCTTTGGGCAAGGTTCGGCGTGCAGTTTCAGTGATCAAGAAGCGCACCGGAATGCACGAGGAAACGATCCGCGAATACAGAATTTCGAAGAAGGGGTTGACTTTGGGAGAACCCCTTTCGGAATTCCAGGGTGTCCTTAGAGGAGTACCGCAATTCGCCGGTGGAAGCAAACCGTTGATGTCCACGGAGGGCGGAAGAAATTCCTGAAGCAGATCCCACCGCCCTCGTACTGACGCCTGCTGGCCGCGATGCTGAGCTGGCTGTCTCAATGCTAAGTGAAGCCGCGGTGCCCTCGATTTCAATTCCCGATTTAGAGACCTTAGCAACATCAATCCATGACGATACAGCCTTCGTCGTCTTGACTGAGGAGGTGTTGCGGGGACGGGATATCGGGAGGATCTCGACATTGCTGGCAAATCAGCCGAGCTGGTCGGACCTCCCCTTTATCATCCTCACTTCGCGTGGGGGGCCGGATCGCCATTCCAGTGCCCGACTTTCAGAATCACTCGGCAACGTCACTTTTCTCGAGCGGCCTTTCCACCCCACAACATTCATTAGCGTCGCTCGCTCGGCTATGAAGGGACGGCGTAGGCAGTTTGAAGCGCGTACCAGGCTTGAGGAGATCAGTCGCCTCAATGAGACGCTTGAGGAGCGCGTGGCGATACGCACTGCAGAATTGCAGCGCGCGAACAGAGTTCTCTCTGAGCAGATTGCACAGCGCGAAGATGCCGAAGAGAGACTGCGGCAATCTCAAAAACTTGAAGCCATCGGCCAGTTGACTGGCGGCGTTGCCCACGACTTCAACAATCTCCTCATGGCAGTGCTCGGCAATCTTGGCCTGCTATCTAAATATGTCTCTCACGACCCGAATGCAGCCCGTCTCCTTGAAGGGGCGACGAGAGGGGCGCAAAGAGGGGCGGCACTTACCCAGAGGCTACTCGCATTTGGACGCCGACAGGACCTGACTGTTAGACCCACAGATATGGTGGGTCTCATCATTGGTATGGATGATCTTTTGATCCGATCAATAGGCCAGAATATTGAGCTCGAGAAGCACCTGCCACGGCAGTTACCCAGGGCGCTGATAGATGCCAACCAAGTCGAACTGGCGCTGCTTAACCTTGCGATCAACGCGAGAGATGCAATGCCAAGCGGCGGAAAGCTGGTGCTCTCTGTGAGGCAGGAACGTCTCTCTGCCACGCGAGGCGAGTTGTGTGCACGCGAATATCTTGTCCTTTCGGTTTCGGACACGGGCCATGGCATGGACGCGGCAACCCTCAAGAGAGCTATAGATCCGTTTTTCTCAACCAAGGGGCCGGGTAAAGGCACGGGGCTCGGACTCTCAATGATCCACGGTGTTGCGGTCCAAATGAACGGCGCGCTGGAACTTACTAGCGTACTCAACGAAGGTACGACCGCTGAGTTGTGGTTTCCGGCGACTTCAGAGGCCACGCTTGACGAACCGGTCAAACCGCCGGTCGCATCATCCGAAACCGCAAAGTTGCTACGAGTTTTGTTGGTAGACGACGACGCACTTATCGCGATGAGTTCAGTCGATATGCTGGTGGACTTGGGACATACTGTAACTGAAGCCAATTCGGGCAAAGCGGCTTTGGCGCTGCTTGAGGCGGGTAACGAGTTCGATCTTATGATCACCGATTACTCGATGCCTGGAATGAATGGTGCCGAACTCGCTCGCGCCGCACTACTGCTTGCACCGAAAATGCAAATTCTTGTCGCATCTGGGTATGCGGAACTTCCATCAGGCGCGGGTATCGATCTTCCCAAGCTTGGAAAACCATATAGTCAGTCGCAACTTGCGGGTGAGATAAGCAAGTTGTTCGCCGGGGATGAGTAACGTACTCCTGTATGGCTCCCCGGAATTTGATAACTCGGAACTCATCTAGTGGCTGTGGTGGCCGTTGCGTGTGCGTGCAGTTCCTATGTGGGAGACTGGTGTAAAGCTGTAAAGCGGCTGGTGACTGGCTGTTCGAGATTGCCGACGTTACATGAGCCAGCGAGGGAGCGAAATGTGGGATGGCTCCTGGTCGACGAAAACTACCGTTCCCGGGGTGCTGGCTGCCGGCAATGTCATCGACCCGGTATTCCTTCAGGCAATCAGCGCTGCAGACATGGGAAGCATGGCGGCCCTGGAAGCCGAGAAATTCCTGGCCGAGCATTCACCCGATCCGGCCGTCCGGCCGATCGAGGCGCCTGAAGCGGAGATGGTTGGAGCGTAAGTGTGGGAAATCACTCGACCACGCGCCGCCCCCCTGAGGAAGCGCGGACCCGCCCACCCGCAGTTCATCTGCGGAGGCCCGCGCTTTCCCAACGCCTTCCGGCTGCCCTTGCATTCAAACGGCACCGGGGTGACAACCGGTGTCCGGCAGCTGCCAGTGTCTCGCTTGCCGAGATCATGGCCGTTCAACCCAAGCCAAGCGAGACCGATCCATGGACATCAATCAGGTCAGGTACTTTCTCAATCTGGCCGAAACATTGAATTTCACCGAAGCCGCGCGTCGAAGCGGGGTTTCCCAGCCCAGTCTCACGCGGGCAATCCAGCGCCTCGAGGAAGACTTGGGCAGTCCGCTGATCTATCGCGACGGCAAGGACAGCCGCCTGACCTCGCTCGGCCGCGACGTTCAGGCCGAGTTCATGCGCATTGAGCTCGCGCTTAGAAACGTGCGCGAGCATTCCGAAAACACGGTGCTCGGCCGGCGCCGTATTCTCGATATCGCTGTCGCTCCCACCATCGGCCCTGCCGCATTTGCCGCATTCTTTGACGACGCGCTTGACGAGCTTCCTTCGGTGAAAATCAACATGCATCAGCTTTTGGCCGGCGAAGGCGCGAACGAAGTGCTTTCGGGCAAGTATCACGCCTGTATCCTGCCACGGGCGCCGCGTCCCAACCCCAAGCTCAACGTCGTGCCGCTCTTTCGCGAGCCGTTCCTCCTCGCCTGCGCGGAGAGCCATCCGCTGGCGCGCAAGGATGTCGTCAGCACCGAGGCGATCGCCGCCTATCCCTATGTCGACCGGCTAGCCTGCGAGTTTCACACCGAGATCACCGAGCACCTGATGGACCATGACGCGGTCATGCAGCCGCGCTTCAGTGCCGACCGCGAGGACTGGGTGCAGCAGGTCGTCGCCGAGGGCCGTGCGATCTGCATCATGCCCGAGCGGTCCATCGTCGTGCAGGGCATCGTTACCCGCCCGGTCAAAGGGATTTCCCTGGCGCGCGAACTTGTCTTCGTGACGGTCTCCGGCTCCGGCACGCCGCTCGAGATCCGCAAAATCGCGCAGCTGGCGGCTCGGCGCGACTGGTCGTGAGCGGGTGCAACCGTAGCGCGGCTATGGAATCTATGCACATCCGATATTGGGAATCCTCATGACCATTCGCCATATTCAGGCAACAGATACAGCAACGGAGACAAGGGCAATGACCTATAGAAAGACTGACGAAGCGGTCAGCAAGCTTACGCCCGAACAGTATCGGGTGACCCAGCAGAATGGCACCGAACGCCCCTTCACCGGGGAGTACACTGACAACAAAAGACCGGGAATCTATGTCGACATTGTTTCAGGCGAACCGCTGTTCGCCTCGGCCGACAAGTTCGATTCCGGCTGCCGCTGGCCGAGCTTCACCAAGCCGATCGTACCGGCAAACGTCAACGAACTCAGGGACAAGTCGCACGGCATGATCCGCACCGAGGTCCGCTCGGTTCATGGCGGCAGCCATCTCGGCCATGTGTTTCCCGACGGCCCTCAGGATCGGGGCGGCCTGCGTTACTGCATCAATTCCGCCGCACTGCGGTTCATTCCGCGCGAGGAAATGGAGGCCGAGGGCTACGGCGGCTATATCAACCAGGTGGAGGATATCTGAATGACCAAGAGAGCTGTTTTGGCTGGTGGCTGCTTCTGGGGGATGCAGGACTTGATCCGCAAGCTCCCCGGCGTCATCGAGACCCGCGTGGGTTACACCGGCGGCGACGTGCCGAATGCGACCTACCGCAATCACGGCACGCACGCCGAAGGCATCGAGATCATCTTCGATCCCGAGAGGATCAGCTACGGACGGATTCTGGAGCTGTTCTTCCAGATCCACGATCCGACTACGAAGAACCGACAGGGCAACGACATCGGCACCTCCTACCGCTCGGCGATTTACTACGTCGACGACGAGCAGAAGCGAATAGCCGAGGAGACGATTGCAGACGTCGAGGCCTCTGGTCTGTGGCCGGGCAAGGTCGTGACCGAAGTCGAGCCGGTGGGAGACTTCTGGGAGGCGGAGCCGGAGCACCAGGATTACCTGGAGCGCTACCCCAACGGCTACACTTGCCATTTCCCGCGCCCCGACTGGGTCCTACCCCGGCGGTCGGCGGCCGAGTAAACGGCGGCGATTTTCGTGATCTCAAGCAACTCCGAGGGCCTTGCGGATACGCCGGCTCCTCGGAAAACACTCGGGCAGTTCCCCCGCTACCGGCTGCGTTACGCGAGCTACGCTCACCCGGAATTCGAACGATGACGACTTCCGCCTAGCCCGCAGCCGTTGCAGATGTAGAATAACTATCTGCAACGGAGGGTCGTCACCATGGCATTCAAAACGCAACGGCTCCAATTTTCCGGTCATTCAGGCGCGACGCTCAGCGCCCGCCTTGATCTGCCAAATGGGCCTTTGCGCGCCTACGCGCTTTTTGCCCATTGCTTCACCTGTTCCAAGGATCTGGCGGCAGCACGCCGGATTGCAGTGGAGCTTGCGCGTGAAGATATCGCTGTCCTGCGTTTTGATTTCACGGGGCTGGGATCGAGCGAAGGCGAATTCGCTTCAACGAATTTCTCCTCCAACGTTGCCGACCTTCTTTCAGCCGCGGACTATTTACGCCAACACTATGAGGCGCCAGCGGTGCTGATCGGCCACTCGCTCGGTGGTGCAGCGGTCCTCACCGTCGCCGGGGACATTCCGGAAGTGCGCGCCGTAGCCACCATAGGCGCGCCGGCTGATGTCGGCCACGTATTGAAGAACTTCGGAGCGAGCCTCGACGAGATCGAGAAGAACGGCGAGGCCGACGTCGATCTCGCCGGGCGCACGTTTCTCGTCAAAAGACAGTTTGTCGAGGACACGCGTGCACACCGCATCAAGGATGCTGTTGCGGGGCTGAAAAGACCGCTCCTCGTCCTTCACGCGCCGCTGGACCATACGGTCGGGATCGAAAACGCTACCGAGATCTTCGTCGCGGCGAGGCATCCGAAAAGCTTCATTTCGCTGGACAAGGCTGACCACCTGCTCACCGATCCTGAGGATGCGGCCTTTGCCGGACGGATCATTTCGGAATGGCTGACACGCTATCTTGCCGCCGACACGCCGCAAGCCACCGGGCCGATCGAATATGTCCGCGTGAGGGAAACGGGCGAAGGAAAGTTTCAGAACGCTGTTCAGGCTGGCGGGCATCGGCTGTTCGCCGATGAACCCGAAAGCGTGGGCGGGCTTGATTCCGGACCATCGCCCTACGACTTCCTGGCGGTCGCACTTGGCGCCTGCACCTCGATGACGCTGCGCCTCTATGCCGGCCACAAGCAGCTGAAGCTCGGACGCATCGCCGTCGACGTCTCGCATGCCAAGATTCATGCGAAGGATTGCGAGGAGTACACCGAGCTGGAACGCAGTGGCAGCGGCAGGATCGATCGTTTCGAGCGCGTCATTTCCATCGATGGCGAGGTCTCGGAGGAGCTTCGCGAGAAGATCGGCGAAATCGCCGGCAAGTGCCCGGTCCATCGCACGCTCGAAGCAGTGACGAAGATAAAAACGGTCGTGAAGTAAGGTGCCCAAGAGACAGGACGTTAGCACCAACTTCGATGATCTGTTCATGGCGAGCATGTCTCGCGCGTCTCGACGACGATGCAAAAAAAGCCAAAAAAGCAGCTCCTCTTTGGAATATTTGGCGTTCCGCTCTTTTCGAAGAGTCGGCTCTGGCGCGTACTGCTGTCACTCAGCAAGTTGCCACCCGTTCCGCTTACGCCGACTGAGACGATCGGAAGCCGGCAGGATGCGGCCCTGTCCCGGATGTCGACTCCTACCCCTCGCCTTGAATGGGTCGAACTGTCGACCCTGCATTTCTCGCTGCTAACCGCAGCTTCGCGGCAATGCCGGCGCTGCGTTGGATGTGATTTTCATCTCCGATGCCAGTGCCTGTCATTGATCCTGCGCGCAGCAGGTCACTCGTGCGCAAGCAATGTCTTTCCCGATGCGAATTGGCGATCGTAGAAAATCCGCACTGACAGAACAACGCCGGCGATCAGCACAACCACCCCAGCCACTTCGATCGGGGTTGGCCAGCGGGCATGTACGAGAAGTCCTCCGATGACACCGAAGGCGGTTTCCGAGACGATCAATTGCGCGACCAAGGCAACCGGCAGGCTCCGCGATGCAACGTTCCAGGCCCAGACGCCGCCTAAGGTTGCCAGCAGCGCGAAGGACACACCCCAAGCATATAGGCTGCCCGCGGCACTCCAGCCGAATCCCAATGTTGGAAGCTTGAAGAGGTCCATCGAGGCACCGACAGGATAAAACGCCAGCATCAACACGCCGCCTCCGACCTGTATCAGCGCTGACCACACACCGGAGGGCATTTCTGGTCGGGCGGCGAGTGCAGCCTGATTGGCAAGGGCGAACCAGACCCAAAGGCCCACGGCAGCGAGCGATAGCGGCACGCCAGTCCACACCGATTGGACAGAGTTCAATCCTTCGGCCGTGAATGCCGTGCCATTGACAAAAACGAGGCCGACCAGCACCAGCGCCAAAGGCAGCATAAGGAATCGCCATGGCATTGATCCCTGGCGCTGATTACCGATGACCATCGATACAATCGGGACGAGACCCAGAAAGGCGGGAGCGATGACTGGGCCGGCAAAGATGGCCGCTCCCGTCACCGTCAGAAAGTAGCCGACGTATCCGACGAAAGCGAGTCAGATGGCTTTCAGGCAGTTTCGAAGTGTGAGGTGGCGCATGACGTCCTTCTCGGAAATCAAGATGTAAAGCCCGACGAGCGAAGAAAGACGTGCCGGACTAGCGCAAAATCAAAGGTGGAATAGTCACCGATGATGAAGGGCACAACGAAGTTGAGCGACAAGGCAAAGGCCGCAAAGAGAGCCGCTGACACGCCAACATAAAAGACCCTGTTCATGGGGGCATCCCTTTCGAGGTTGCGTCACTGGAAATTTGCTTTTGGCGACGCCGACGGCTTTGGTTAGCAACCAAGCGAGACCCTTGATCGAATGAGCAAAATAACCTGCCGCGAGCCTGTCGCGGTACTCAGCGAAAATGAGAACTACCCTCTCCATGAGCACCGATCGGACCATGATCCGGACACGATTCGCCAGATGGCTTCGCCTGTTCAGCAGAACTGATTTCTCATATCCTCAACATCGAGGCTTTCAACCGTGGGGGCGTTATGGATCGGCTTGATGCAATGCGGGTTCTGCTTGCGGTGGTTGACGCCGGGAGCTTGTCGGCGGGCAGCCGGAAGCTGAATGCGCCGCTGCCGAGCGTAAGCCGCAAGGTCGCCGATCTGGAGCGATATCTCGGCGCAAACCTCATCATCCGAACAAGCCGCAACCTGCAGCTTACCGACGCCGGCCGCGACTATGTCGATGCGGCACGCAAGATCATCGCCGATCTGGACGAGGTCGAACGCAGGGCCTCAGGCGAATATCAAAGGCCACGGGGACTGCTCACCATCACGATGCCTATCGAGTTTGGCCACCGGTACGTTCTGCCGATCGCACTCGACTTCATGAACGAGCATCCGGAGGTGACTTTGAACCTCCTGTCCCTCGACCGTTCTGTTCATCTCGCCAACGAGCAGGTCGACGTCGCCATCCGGCTTGGCGAGTTGGCCGACAGTACGCTCTACGCCGTCAAGGCCGGCGAGTTCCGCCTGTTGACCTGCGCAAGCCCGGCCTATCTCGAACGGCATGGCGTTCCCCACCATCCCACAGAGCTCACCAAGCATGACGGAATCATGTTCCACAACCGGTCGTTCTTCTGGAGTTTCGAGGTCGACGGGAAGTCTCTCGAGGCGATGCCACGCAGCCGAATCGAAGTCAACACGGCGGCCAGTTGCGTCACGGCCGCCCGAAATGGAGCCGGGATCGCCCGCCTCTTCGACTACCAGGTTCCGGAGGAAGTGTCCTCGGGCGCGCTCGTGCAGATCTTGAGGGAGTACGGCGGTAGGCCCAAGCCGATCCACATCGTCTACTCGCGTCAGGGGCTACTCGCTCTCAAAGTGCGTGCCTTCATCGATTGGACGCTCCCCCGGCTTCGCGCCGCTTGCAGCAAGTATTGCGATGCGCCGTCACCGGAATGAAGAGCGTACTTCCTCGACCGTCCTCACCAGCTTCTGGAGATGCGGGTAATGGCCAGTGTCAGGGAGAATTGAAAGTTCGGCCCCGAGCCGTTCGGCGAGTTCTACCCCCATTTCCTCATGTCAGTAGCTCCAGCTTGGCCGCTTCAACGGACAACGCGGTCGATTTGCGCTTGAAGGCGCGGGCCGACCAGCAGGATGGCGGGGATAACGATGAGATAGGCGATGCTCCACGAGCGGAGCCATGTCAGGACAAACCCGCTTGAGAAGCCCAGATTGAGCGCGAGCAATGTGAAAGAGATCAACCCTGTCGTTACGATACCCATCGACAAGGCGAAGGCGATCTTGCGTTTGAAATGCGTGTCCATGTCGGTCTCCCCGCTTCGAATGGGGATCGCCTCAGGGGGTTACGATCCGGATTATGGCTTCGAAGATCGCGCAACGTCGGCACCGGCGGTAGCGGGGGAACGCGAGAGGCAGCCTCTTGAATCCGGCAAGTTCTCAATTGCGAGGAAACCGTTAGACCGATCGCGAAAGGACACCCGTCATATCGCGACCGCGCCCCAAAGCTCTCATCACTGATCCGTCCTGTGCGATTGGCCTGGTCTAGGCCGATCCCCTGGCACGCCGTGGGTATGATCCCGTGCTGCTCGCAATTCGCGCCGACCGCCCCGGCGCGCTCGCGCGCTTCCTTCGAAGCCGAAATTTCCACAACGCACAGCTTTTTCGACATCGTCAACGGCGATCCCGCTACTCGCTACCTGAAGAGTCCCTGATCGAGAACGAGAGGCTCACTCTCGTTTTCGCCTGCTACCGCGCAACTTTTCCCAAGCTCATATTCCGGTCTCGCAGCCCACAATCGCATTGGTCCGGGCGGCATACATCAAACACCGAAAGGAAATGCCATGGCTGAGAAAATGGGAACGGCCGTCGTTACCGGGGCCTCAAGCGGCATCGGCGCCCTCTATGCCGATCGCCTTGCCCACCAGGGCTATGACCTGGTGCTCGTCGCCCGAAATGCTGAGCGGTTGGAGCGGATCGCGCGTTCGATCCGTGAGCAGACAGGCCGCACCATCGAGACCATCACTGCCGACCTGATATTGGCCGATGACGTCAATCGCGTCGCCAGCCTGATCACCGACAACGCCGAGATCACCATGCTGATCAACAATGCAGGCGTGGGAGCAACCGCTCCGTTGCTTCAATCCGACGCCAACGCGATGAGCGCGATGATCGCGCTCAATGTCGAGGCGCTGGTGCGGTTGACCCATGCCGCCGTCCCCGGCTTCGTAGCACGCGGGCGAGGAACGATTATCAATATCGCATCGATCGTGGCGATCACGCCTGAAAGGCTGAACGGCGTCTATGGCGGCAGCAAGGCGTTCGTCCTCGCCTTCAGCCAGAGCCTCCGGCAGGAGCTCGAGGGTAGCAATGTCCACGTTCAGGTCGTCCTTCCGGGAGCTACCGCCACCGACTTCTGGGACGCCGCCGGTCTGCCGGTCGCCTACCTGCCGGAGGAAATCGTAATGCCGGCCGGTGCCCTCGTCGATGCGGCGCTCCTGGGGCTCTCCCGCAAAGAATTCGTCACCATACCGAGCCTGCACGATGTCACGCAGTGGGATGTCTACGAAGCCGCCCGGCAGGCCATGGCCGGAAATCTGTCTACCAACAAACCGGCAGCTCGCTATCTCGCCGGCTGAAATTCAACAAGGGACATCTCAATGTCGAAAGTCGTCTACACTGGCAACACCAACACCACGGGCGGCCGCGAGGGCGCGTCTCGCAGTTCCGACGGGCGTGTCGATATCAAACTGTCGTCGCCGGGCTCTTCGGACATGGGCACCAATCCCGAACGGCTCTTCGCGGCGGGCTGGTCCGCCTGTTTCCTAGGCGCAATCGCAAGGGCGGCTGCCGAGCGCCAGCTCCGCGTGCCCGCCGACGCTGCGATAAATGCCGAGATCGACCTGGTCTTGAATGACGACGGCTATGTGCTGCAGGCACGGCTGAACGCAAAGCTGCCGGGCATTGAGACGGCCCTCGCCAAGTCTTTGGTCGAGCGCGCCCACCAGCTCTGCCCGTATTCCAAGGCCACCCGCGGCAACATCGCCGTCGAGCTCAACGTCGTTTGATCGGTGTCCGATCAAGACCCTCCAACCCAAAATCGCTCCGGCGCTCCGAGATATGTCGGTCGTGACCGGCGCGACCACTGCGGGATTTTGTCATGACCACGATCGCAAGAGCCCTCGCAACGGCAGCTTTCCTGCTCGCCGCGGGCACACCCATCTACGCGCAAACGCCGCAACATGCAGCCACACAATTCCTGCCGATCAAGAACGAGCCTGCACCCAAACTCTTCGTGGATCAGCCCCTTCCGAGACCGCTGATTACGAGAGGCGTGGCCATCATTCCCTATCGGGCCGAGAACTTCCGCATCCTGCCCATCTTTGGCGCTGGCGCCACCGATATCTCACCGCGAGCTGGGCACCTCCATGTCAGCATCGACGATCTGCCGTGGCGGTGGGCCGATGCAGGCGGCACTGGCGCGATCGTCCTGACCGGGCTGCGGCCAGGCGAACACAAAGTGCTCATCGAAATCGCCACGCCAGAACATCAAGTGCTGGGCGGAAAGGTTGTGAAATTCACCGTACCCGCGATCGACAGCTCACACCTTTAGACGTCTAGTTGGTATGATGGCCAGTTCCACTTTTCCCAGCTTGGGCGGCGGGCTCAATTGGCGAGCGCTCAAGCACTCGAGTTGTTTGTCGAAGATGGACAAGAGATCTGAACCGTTGACCTCTGCGACAATGCCGGCCATCCGAAGGATTCTTTCAAGATGGCGGGCAGAAACTCTGCGCTCCGACGTTGGCAAGCGACAAGTTGGGTTTGCGAGTTGAAAGGACTTGATCCAAAGATCAGCGCTTTCGACAGGCCTCAAGGTGATCGGCACATCGGCGCGCCGAAACGCTGCTCAGTCCGTCGTGTGTCGGAACAGTTAGATCTGGTCCTCGCAAGTCAGCTTGTCGAGCGCATTGTGGCCGGCCTGCATGATGTCCATGTCGTGTATGTGACAGATGGCCGCCAATTCCATCATCAGATCGCCAACGACAAGATCGACGCGCCGAAGGGCACTCGCCTGATCTTGCATTATGGCTGCCTCGAGTTGCTCAAACGACCCTCCGAGAACGCGGTACAGCTCCAGGGCTGACAACAGAAGGTTTCGTTGGCGCAGTGCGAGGTTGCCTATTGAAGCGTCTCCGTCATAGGAGGCCATAAGTCTGATAGCTTTGTTCTGAAATTCGCTCATCAATATATACGCAAATCGAAAGCAATGTGCTCACTCGATATCCTTAAAAGTTGAACATCGGATTAATCTCAACCGCTGCACTGTCGATGGCGCGAACGAGCACTTCGTTGCCGCCGGTTGTCTTGGCGGCTACCGAACTTCCTGCTGTTGACCAACCGCACCCTGCTAACGATGCGTCTTGTTCCATCGCTCACCTGCGCCAAGCCGCTAACGCACCAGGATTGAACGGAAATCGTTGACGCTGACACCGGTAGGTCCGACCACGAACAGGTCCCCGACGGCAGAAAAGGCGGAATAGCTATTGTTTGCTGCCAGTGCTGCGTCACCATTGATGCCATGGGCGACGAAGCGCCTGACGCTGCGCCCGTCTGCAAACGCTCCTGCATTGTTACCTGAGCCGTCTATACCATCGGTATCAGCGGAGAGCGCGAACACATCGAGACCATCGATGGCGAGCGCGAGAGACAGAACAAATTCTCCGTTGCGTCCGCCTTTGCCGCCACGTGATGACAAGGTCACGGTTGTCTCGCCGCCAGACAGCAAAACACAAGGTTTGGTGAACGGGCTGTCGTACAAAGCAATTTCACGCGCGATAGCCGCATGTACGCGTCCAACATCTCGCGCCTCCCCTTCAAGGCAATCAGACAAAACCACTGGTCTGACGCCGGATGCACGCGCGAACTCAGCCGCCGCTTCGAGCGAAATTCGGGCAGAGGAAACGAGGTGATGGCTATGGGAAGCGAAGGTCGCGTCCGCTGGCTGGGGTGCATCGGCAACATCAGTGCCAATAAAATCAAGCATTCGTCGCGGAAGCTTCAGTCGGTACCGGTCGATGATATCCAAAGCATCACGACGGATACCTAGGCCGGGAATCGTCGGGCCGGAAGACACCAGCGCCGCGTCGTCTCCGTGAATGTCGGATACCACGAAACTAACAACTCGCGCTTTCGTCAGCGCCGCAAGCCTTCCACCCTTGATAGTGGAAAAATGCTTGCGCACGAGGTTCATCGCTGAGATTGGAGCCCCCGACGCCAACAATTCCTCGCCGAAGCGTCTCGCGCACCGTCGATGCCGCATCTCCAGTCTCTCCGCAGGCATCCCGTTCCTTCCTCGTCACGTCGAAGGAAGAAACTTCACACCAGCAGAACACCCACGCCAGATGCTTTCCGATGGGGGCGGCATCATCTCGGAATCAGGGGGCGACTATTTCTCGGAATTGGGGGGCGAGATCATTTCGGAATCAGGGGGCGGATTGCCTCCGAATTTGCACGAAGTGATCCAGAACAAGCTGAAGATTGCGGCGATTGGATTTGAAATAGACGTCGAAGACATCGCCAAGCACCGGCACACTTCCCGCAAGCGTGTCAAAACCAACATTGACCAGCATCTTGGCGAGCTTGTCGTTCGGCACGCCGAGACGCCGAGCCTCGTTGACGATGATGAGACTGACGGCGGCGGCCGCAAAATCGCCAACACCGGGGATCAGGCCAAGGACCGAGTCTGCCCCGAGCGACATGCGTGTACCGGGAATTCCGAGCGCCGTATCCATCAGCCGCGCCAGTCCGCGTATCCAGCGAAGGCGCGTAAGCTGTTCGATGGGTATGTTGGACTTCTTCATTCTTTTTGTGTGGTCTCCGCGCCCTGCGATTCTCGAAGGCAATAAGATGGCGCGGGCAGGGCGCGGGGGGCCCCATTGCTTCCTAAGCGCTGCACAGCGGCCCCATCTCAAGATGGCAGCTTCGAAGAAGCGTCGCCTAACGAAAGGCGGTAGGCAGGGCAAGGAACAACGCGGCGAAACCGAGATCGTGAAGCAGACACAGGCCCCGTTCCTGGGGTGTTTGCCGCCTCCCGGCCTTTGCAGGTCGTTCAGGTGGACGATACGAAGGCGGACATCTTTGTCGTCGACGAGGAGACCCGGCAGCCGATGGCGACTGGTCCTTTAGCAAGCTCGACTGAATCCCGCCCGCTCCAGCGCGTCCTGCATGTCAGGCGACAGCAAGGCGGCAAGGAATGCCTGAACTGCCACCCTCTCCTTCCGGTCCGCAACCAGCGCGAAATCAAAGTGCTCTTGCGTCAGCGGTATGAATCCCAGGCCAGCCGCGCACGCGACCGGCCCGATCGTGACGCCCCAATCGGCGCGTTTCTGTACGACAGCGGCGGCGACTGCATTGTGTGAACGAGGCTGGTTCCAGTAGCCATCAGGGCGCTTCTGGCCGAGCAATTGGTCGATCAGAATGCGCGTACCGGCACCCTGGTTTCGATTGACCATCATGCATTCGGGATCAGCCAGAGCCGCTTCCACCGCCTCCGGCGCAGTATGATCTTCGAAGCGCGCGTCGCCGCGGCGAAACACGATGCCTTGTATGCGCCGCCAGCCCGGCACAAGCTCCATACCCTCGCCCAGGAACGGCGTGTTGTAGACCTGTGTCTGAGGATCGAAAAGATGGATCGGTGCAAGGTCGCACTCACAGCGTTTGGCGGCGGCAAGACCGCCCAGGCTTCCGACGGCCAACGATCGCACCGAAATCCCTTGGCGCGCGATTTTGCCCACGACGAGATCAAGGCCCGTGCAGTGACTGCCGATCACAACGAGGTCGGGCACCTTGACCTGCGGCGTGAACAGCGTCACCGGCACTTGTGCGCCCGCTGGCAGATGGTCGGCGAAGGCGTCAATGCGAATAAAACCGTCGGCCTGGGCGAAGGCGGTAATCGCTCCCGAGCCCTTGCCGGTCGCATAGGCCATCAGTCCATCCCGCCCTTGCACCAGCGAGACCATGACAAACTCGGTGCGCCCCAGTTCGGACGGAACACGGAACGGAAGCTGCGCACTCGTTTGCGCATCGACGCGCGGCGGCAGCCCCGCCATGCGCCGCAGGATGGGCACCACCATATCGTGGAAGGTGAACATGGCCGAGGTCGGGAACCCTGGCAAGATGATAACCGGCTTGCCGTCACATACCGCCAGACAGAGCGGCTTTCCGGGCTTGAGCGCAACACCGTGAGCGATGATGCCCGGTTGTCCGAGACGGCCGATAATACGGTAGCTGACATCTCCCGCGCCCTTGGAAGTGCCTCCGGACAGAATCAGGACGTCATGGGAGGCGAGCGCCTCGCGCATCGCGGTCTCGAGCCTGGCTTCGTCGTCTGGAAACGCACCCAAAAAATAGGCCTCGCCCCCGTTTTCGGTGACCGCCGCACTTACGATCGGCCCATTGGCGTCATAAATGCCGGCCGGCTGCAGCGGTTCGCCCGGTTGCACGAGCTCATCACCGGTGGACAGAACTGCAACGCGCAGTTTGCGTGCCACCGTTACCTGCGCGGTTCCGCAGGCTGCGAGTATCCCGATCTCACGCGCACCGATCACCGACCCAGCCCGCAACACGACTTCTCCTCGCGCCATGTCCGAGCCGGCGCTGGAGACGAACTGCCCCGGCGAGACAGCACGCCACACTTCTATGGCCGCACCTTCTGCTGGCTGAGTATATTCCACCATGACGATCGCGTCCGCACCGCGCGGCAGAGGGCCACCCGTGGCGATGGCTGTGGCGGTCCCGGGCAATACCGCGAGTTGCGGGAGGCTGCCGCAGGCAATCGTCTCCATGTTCAGCGTCAATCGAACAGGCTGTAGGTCAGAGGCGGCAACCAGATCTGCTGCTCGCACCGCAAACCCGTCGACATTGGAACGGTCGAAGGGTGGAACGTCGACCTGCGCCACGACGTCTTCGGCAAGAGCCAGCCCGAGCGCCTCGGCTAACCTCAATGTTTCGGTCGGTACCGGCCAGGGAAACAGCGCTGCTTCGAAACGCGCCAGGGCCTCCTCACGTGACAATATCGTCAGAAATTGCTTCTGGTCGGTGTTTCGCGGGATTGAAGAAGGATTTTTCACCATGGTGGCTGCTCAGTTCGAATTGCGAAGAGGCATGGCTGTGACGGGCGTGCCGACGTCATATCCCTCGCTGTCACCCGGCACTGCCAGCCAGGCATCGGCAAGGCGCATGGCCTCCAGTGAAAAATTGCCAACGGCAAGCGGCGTCCAAGTGGCCTGCTCTCTGCCGAGCAGCACGATCTCACTGAACCCGACCATTGACGCGATCTTTCGCGAGAGCGGCAAGGTCGTACCGATCCGCTTAGAGCGGCCTGATAAGCGGTCCAGGACAGGCTGGACGAACGCAAGAAAGCCGGCAAAGACATGGTCAGGCGCCCCGGCCAAAGCGACCAGCGGCGTGCTGCCAAGCCGCCCGATCGCCGTGGTATCGCCAGGCCGCACGGCGATACCATGAGCAATCGACGCGCCGGATAGCGTCAAGGCCTCGGCAGTCGCGTCAAGTCGGCCCGCACCAGTGCCTCCGATCAGGAGAAGCAAATCACAAGCCTCCCCGGCAAGAGCGGCTGCGATCGAAGCTGCATCACGGTTCGCGGTCTCTATCGCGGCGATCGTCCCATTCGAGGTCATCACACATTCGGCAACGAGGCGCGTCGAGAACGTCTCATGATTCACGGAAGCGACATCGATTACACGTATGCGCGGGCTGCGCACGGGAATCTGGCTCAGCCCTGCTTTGCGAGCGATCAGCAGGTCCGCGGCGCCGATTATCCCGCCTTCAAGAACCGGGGGGCGATGTGCGGTCATGTCCTCCCCCACCCGGCGCACGCCCTGACCGGGAGCAGCCTCGCCGACGGCAAAAGCGATCGGGCTGCTGCAATCGATCAGATCGGCTTGCAGCACACAGTCCGATCCAGTCGGCATGACATCACCCACTTCCACCGGGACCGGTGGCGTCGAAAGCGCCAGAGGTGAGTAGGGGGACGCTCCCACGAGATCGAGTGAACGACACGCCCACCCATCGATCGTGGAAATGTCTCGCAACGGGAGTGCCGGCAAGGAAGCCGGCATGGCCGCGGCGACACGACCAAGCGCCCGGTCAAGCGGCTCCGAGCGGGGCGGGACAGGCACCACACCACTGAGAAGCGTCGCAAGCGCCGCTTCCAGGCTGATCAGCGCGCCCGTCGGTTGATGCATTGTCATCATGTCCCGATAATGGGACAGATGCGGGCGTCTTGGCAACAACACTCAGATGCGCTGCCCGCTCGCATTCGGGAAGAAGAGTTGCTGGCCATCGATCTCGTACTCACCGATCGCCGTCTGGCCCTCAGGCCCAATCAACCAGTCGATGAATATCTGACCCAGCTCCGCCTTGACATCGGGGTGTTTTTCCGGGTTCACCAGCATGACGCCATACTGGTTGAACAGCCGCTTGTCGCCCTCGACGGAAATAGCAAGATCACCGCGGTTCCTGAACGACAGCCAGGTGCCGCGATCGGAAAGAACGTAGGCATTCATGGCAGATGCCGTGTTGAGCGCGGCTCCCATGCCCTGTCCGATATCCTTGTACCACGGGCCCTTTGCAGCCTCGATATCGACGCCAGCTTCCTTCCACAACGTGAGTTCCGTAGAATGGGTGCCCGACCGGTCACCGCGTGAGACAAACGGCGCTTCCTTTGCTTTGATCGAAACGAGGGCGGCCGCGATATCCGTCATTCCACTGACGCCGGCGGGATCACTTTTTGGGCCAATTAACACAAAATCATTGTACATCACGTCGGAACGCTTCACTCCGAAGCCCTCCTGAATGAACTTCTCTTCCTGTGCCTTGGCGTGAACGAAGACCACGTCGGCATCGCCACGGCGTCCGGTGTCGAGTGCCTGGCCGGTGCCCTGCGCTACGACCTTCACATCGATGCCAGTCTCTTTCTCGAACAGCGGAAGAATATAATCGAACAGGCCCGAGTCCTGGGTAGAGGTCGTCGATGCGACGACGATCGACTGGGCTAGGGCCGGCGTCACGCCGGCCAGGATCAGAAGCATTCCCACACAGAACAATCGGCGGGTCAGCATTTTCAATCTCCGTTCTGTTGATCAAAGGACGAGATCGCCGCGTATAAAGGCTGCAGCCTGCGGCGTGGCTGGACGATCGAAGAAATCACTGGCATCGGCATGTTCGAAGAGACGGCCATGAACCAGAAACACGACATCTCCGGCAAGTCTGCGCACCTGGCCCAGATCGTGTGAAGCCATGATGATCTTGGTGCCCGAATGGGCCGTCGCAAGGATGATTTCCTCCACGAAGCGCGTTGCCGCCGGATCAAGGCTTGCGGTCGGTTCATCGAGCAGGAGAATTTCCGGCTGGCGCGCCAGAGCACGCGCAAGCGCAAGTCTTTGCTGTTCACCGCCCGACAAGCGGCGCGCAGGCCTCGAAGCCAGCGCACTCAGGCCAACACTGTCGAGCAATTCCTCGGTGCGCTGGGCACGCAGGCCGCGCGGGCAACCGGCGTGGGCAAGTCCATAGGCAATATTCGCGGCAACCGAGCGCCGCAACATCACGGGCTTCTGAAACAGGATCGCTCGGCGTTCGGGACCGCCACCGATCCGGCCACCCCAGCTCACGACACCCCGCGTCGGGTTGAGCAAACCCATGCACAGCCGCAACAGCGAGGTCTTGCCCGCCCCGTTCGGGCCAAGGACGAGCGTTGGCGCTCCCAGGCCGATCGTCAGGCAAATTCGGTCGAGGATGGTCGTCGCACCGGCGCTCAGTGACACGTCATCGAAGACAAGGGGAAGATTGCTTGCAGGGGCGCGCATCCCTTAACCGGCCCTTTCCACGGCCCATACCCGCACGCCCCAGGCAGTGGCATTTACCAGCAAAATGAGGAGAATGAGGATGATGCCGAGCCCGATCGCAAGGGCAAGATTACCCCTGGAGGTTTCCAGAGCGATCGTGGTGGTCATGGTCCGTGTGAAGCCATCGATATTTCCGCCGACGATCATCACCGTGCCGACTTCGGCCGCGGCCCTGCCAAAGCCCGCAAGCAAGACGGTGACGAGGCTGAAGCGGCTGTCCCACAAAAGCGTCGCGACCCTGCTGGCCCAGCCAACCCCCATGGCGCTCAACTCCTCGCGATATTCGAGCCAAAGATCCTCGACCGTGTGGCGCGTCAGCGCGGCAATGATGGGCAGCACTAGAAGCGCCTGTGCGGTGACCATGGCGGTCGGGGTAAAGAGGAGACCGAGTTCTCCCAGCGGCCCTGACCGCGATAGCAGCAGATAGACGCTCAAACCGACGACAACAGGCGGCAATCCCATGAAACCGTTCAGCACCACGACCATTGCCGCGCGGCCGGGAAAGCGGGTCAGCGCGAGAATGGCACCAAGCGGCAGACCGACAATCCCGGCAACAACGACAGCCGTCAGGCTGACGGCCAGCGAAAGGCCGACGATCGCAAATAGGGTCGCATCTCCGGATGCGATAAGCTGCCATGCAGTGAGTGTCTCCGACATGAAGCCACCTTCCCTTCCCTCAGTTTCCCGCATATTTTCCCTGGATGTCAAGTTATTGAACAGACGCGCAAATATGCATACAATGCAGGATGATCCTGCTGACTACATCCGAGGCTGCTGACTATCTTCGCTTGGGAGAGCGTAAACTTTACGAGCTGATTGCGAAGGAGTGCATCCCGTGCAGCAAGGTGGCAGGCAAATGGCTGTTCCCACAGCACGAACTCGACCGCTGGGTCCTTTCGGGACTCGTGCAGCCGGCGGGAATGACATCGCTCGAACCGCCACCTATCGTCGGGGGGAGTCAGGATGACATGCTGGAATGGAGCCTGCGCCAGTCAGGCTCGGGGCTTGCCACATTGGCGGAAGGCACTGAAAGCGGTGTCGCGCGGCTGCTGCGCGGAGAGGTCGCGGCGGCTGCGATCCATTTCCATGGCACCGTAGCCGATGCAAATGTCGACGCGGTGGCCGCCATGCCACGGCTTAACGATGCGGTGCTGGTCGGCTTCGTCCGCCGCGAGCAAGGCCTGTTGCTGGAGCCGGGCAATCCCAAGTCGCTGAATAGTCTCGATGACGTACTGACGAGTAGTGCGAGGATGGCCGTTCGTCAACGCGGTGCCGGAGCGGACATGCTGCTTGCTCAGCTGCTGGCAGGTATCGGCGCCAAACACAGCGACCTCAACAGACTGGAGCCGCCCTGCCTGACTGGTCCCGATCTTGCATCCGCCGTGCGGAGCGGCCAGGCGGATTGCGGTATTGCCACACGCGCCGCCGCTCGCGCCGCTGGCCTGGAATTCCTGCCGCTGCTGTGGGAGAATTTCGACCTGCTCATGCGGCAGCGAACCTATTTTCAGCCCTCCTTCCAGGCGCTGCTAGCTTTCTTGCCACACCAGGTTTTTGCCGAACGCGCCGCCGCGCTTACCGGGTATGATACAAGCCCCGCCGGGCGGATCCGGTTCTTCAGGTAGAGCGCTTATGCGTTCTTGCGAATGGACAAAGGATGCTCGAACACTTTGATTGAGCATCGGAACCGTCAAAAAAGCGAGCAACTTTCGGTCGATGGGTCAAAGCAGCATCTGCTGGCTCATCCCAGATCGATCTCGCCTTCCACGACATGACTAAGGCCGGCGGCCTCCGACGTGATGACGGCCTTGACGATCAGCTTCCCTTGTCCTTTCAGACCTTTTTGCTCCACTGCCTTCTCTATCGCCTGTTGCGAGGTCACCCCGACCTGCTTGAGGAACTTGCGCATGGAGACATTGAAGGGGTCGGTTTCCATATTCGTGACCATATGATTGCCTCGAACAGATTGAACAGTAAGGTCGATCCGGCACTTTCCGTTCCTGAAACGGAGACCATTGCCAATCAAGCATGAATCCATTCGAGGCGCAATGAAGGCAATGCTCGCGATACGCTGCCTGGCGGCAGCTGCTTCCTTCCTCTTCGGCGCGACCGCGCATGGGGCAGAACTGCGCGGCCATGGAGGCCCGGTGCGTTCAATCGCCATAGCCCCTGACGGACAGACAGCGATCACCGGCAGTTTCGACGCCAAGGCGATTATCTGGTCGCTTGAAACGGGCGAGGCGCAGCAGGTGCTGCTGTTTCACGAAAGCCAGGTCGATGCCGTCGCCGCTCTGCCGCAGGGGCGTTACGCCACCGCCGGGGCCGACGGCCGTATCGCAATCTGGGAGGCCGGACGCAGCACGCCGGTATCCGTGTTGCATGGCCATGACGGACCGGTTGTCGCACTGGCAGTCGCGCCCGACGGCTCTACGCTCGCTTCCGCCTCCTGGGATGCGAGCGTGCGTCTGTGGCCGCTTTCCGGCGCTCCGTCGCGCATCCTGAAAGGCCACCATGGCAATGTTAACGCGGTCACCTTCCTGTCCGACGGAACACTTGCAAGTGCGGGCTACGACGCAGCCATCATACTATGGCCGCCGGGACATGACGCTGCGCCGATGCGGAAATCCATGCCGGGGCCGCTCAACGCCCTCGTGACGGTGCCGGGCGACCGCCTGCTTGCAGCAGGCGCAGACGGGACATTGCGCCAGATCGACCGAAGGGGCGCGATTGTGGCCGAGGTCAGGGTGTCCACCGGTCCCCTGATCGCGCTAGCGGCTACGGATGATAAGAGATACATCGCCGCCTCGGCCATAAGGGAGGGCATCGTGTTGCTCGACTCCCGCACCCTGAAGCCGGTCAACACCCTCGGCGGTGCCGGCGTTGCGACGGTGTGGGCCCTTGCCTTTGCACGCGGTGAGCGGACGCTGTTGACCGGCGGTGCGGACACCATCATAAGCGAATGGGATGTCGAAACCGGCAGGCGGCTTGGAACCTCAGCCGCGATCCAGGCCGATCTCATGAGCGAATATGCCGGCAATCCGGACGCCGAAATCTTCCGTGCCTGCATCGCCTGCCATACGCTCGGCCCGGAGGACGGCAATCGCGCCGGTCCGACGCTGCACGGCATCTTCGGCCGTAAGATCGCGGCGCTTGCCGACTATCCCTACTCCCCCGCTTTCCGGCGAATGGATATCGTCTGGACGCCGGAAACGGTGTCGAAGCTCTTTGAACTGGGGCCAAGCATATATACGCCAGGGACCAAGATGCCGAACCAGACGATCAACGATCCCGAGGATCGTGCAGCGCTGATCCGCTTTTTGCAGTCCGAGACCCGCCGCGACTGAACTAAACCGACTTGTCTGTCGATGCGTCGCGCTCCCGCAAGTAATCCTCCGTCGTCCGTGGAACGGGACGGCCGGACGCTTCGTAAGGATCGAATCCTTCATTTATGACGGATTCGACACGACAGTTGTCGCACATCCGCACGACATCGAGCCGTCGGGCATTCTCGCCGGAAAACATCCAGTGCTTGCCCTCCAGCTTGGCAACGATGCGTTCGACGGTACTTTTTGTTCCGAATGGCGTGTCGCATCGAATGCAGTGGAACGGCTCTTCCTGTTTGATCACCCGGCGCGGCGCATTCCAGGCCTGAAAATCCAGTTGCGGTACCAGCGCGATTGCCTTTTCCGGACAAGTCGCGGCGCAGAGCCCGCACTGCACGCAGGCGCTCTCGGCAAAATACAGGGCTGGCCGCTCTTCACTGTCGGAGAGCGCGCCCGTCGGACAGGCCGATACGCATGACAGGCACAGCGTACAGGCATCGACATTGACGTCGAGCCCGCCAAATGGCGCGGCCGCTGGCAGGGCCGTGCGCTCTACCGGTGTCGGAGCGGCCTCGTACAAGCCGATCACCGAGCTTTTCAGCAAGCTGCGCTTGTCTCCGACCGGCAGGAATGTCACCGGCGTTCGCGCATCCGCTTGCGGCACCATCCGCCCGAGAACCGTTTGCAGATCATCGGGGTCGTCCGCTTCGATCACGCCGCAGAGATCGGCTCCATAACCCAGCGATTGCCCAAGAAGATTGGCGATGGTGACGTTTCTGGCCAGGCCGGTCAGGTCATGTTTCCCCCTCGCCGAAGAAAGGGCCCTGATCGCCACCGCTCCCCAGGCGGCCGGTGCAGTCCACGTCTCAACCCCCAGCTGCGTTATCTCGTTCACACCGACCGGCAGCACATTCGCGGGCAGTCCCTGCCCGAAACGCGCCAGCGCATCGATAAGCGGCTCTCCATGATCTTCATCGTGAAACAGCACGATCGGATCGCTGCCACCTACCCTTTGATAGGTGAGCAGGAGCGTGCGCAGCCGCCGAAGCAGGGCCGCCGCATCTGGGAAAGCATAGGCGGCGGCACCGGTCGGACAGGCGGCCGCGCAACTGCCACAGCCGGCGCAGACATGCGCGTCGATCACGACATGGTCGCCAGCGGGTACAATCGCACCCGTCGGACAAAGGTTGATGCAGCGCGTACATCCGGTGATGCGCGAGCGCGAATGGGCGCACAGATCGGCGGAGAAATTGATGTAGCGAGGCTTTTCGAATTCCCCCACGAGGCCCGCCGCCTTGGCGATCGCGGCAGCAAGGCCCGCCCGGTCGGCTGGATCCGCTCTCAGATAACCTGCGCGCAATTCGTGGGCAGGAAACAGGGGAGCGCCGCCGGAAAGGTCAAGGATTATATCGGCATCCGATAGTGCGCCATCGCGCGGCGCGCCAAAACGCAGACGCATGCGCGACGATGGCGATGGCATCGCGAAATCGTCGATCGTCAGTTCAAACGCGCCGAGATGACCGCGCGCATTGCGGATCGTGCCCTGCACAACGGGAAAATCCCAGATGCGGTTGGGCGTGACATCGTCCGGCCGCGTCAAAAGAACCGTGACATTCATCTCGTCGGCAAGCTGCCGTCCGGCCTCGATCGCCGCTTCGTTCCGGCCATAGACGAGCACCACGCCGTTGCTCGCAAGCGTAATGCTGGGCGGCGACGAGACCGGTTCCGCCGCCATCGCCACGAGTGCCGCGGCTTTCGGCCCGGCGGTTGCCCCTTGGGCCGACCAGCCTGCCGTCTCGCGGATGTTGGCAAAAGCGAGTTCGCCCGCAAAGCCAAGATCCTGCGCGACTTCACGGAAAAGCGGTTCCTGCTGAGTGCAGGCTATCGTTATGTCGCCGCCTCCATTCAATGCGTTGCGGACGCGGTCGAGTTCGGCGCCGCAGAGTTGATTTCCAGATTGGATTTGGTCGCTTGCGCATCCACGGGCGACACTCTGGCCGAAGCCCGGCATACTCCGTTCACAGGAACAAACAAAGACGGTGCGTGGTCTGTCTGGGATCATGCTCTATTTCCCCGCATCACGGCACCGCCCAACAGCGGTGGCGCCTCCACTTCGGATGCATTATAAAGACATTAGGCTCGCCGTCATCAGAAATGGACCGGCATCATGTCTCAGCACGCTTCGGTGATGGACCACGCCATCGAACTGCCCCCGCCCTACAGCCTCGTCATGATGCGCGAGACCGGCGACGCTTTTGCACACGCTCGCGCCATTGCCGGCGAATGGGGAGCAGGGACGCTGGTCTGGGCACGACGTGAGGATCTGGCCGAGTTCGCCGTCGTGCTGGAACCGGAAATGCCGCTCGCGCGCGCACGCCTGGCCATCTATGCCGGCATGAACGCACTGGCCGATGCGCTTGCCACACATGCGCCACCGTCACGACCCATCACCTTCGACTGGCCGAACGCGATCCGTGTAGACGGGGTCTTGGTCGGCGGCGGACAACTGAGCTGGCCGGCGGGAACGGGCGAGACCGAGACGCCGGCCTGGCTTGTCTTCTCGACGATGATCCGCACCACGATCGTGCGCGTCCACGAGCCGGGTCTGCGGCCGCTGTTCGGCGCGCTGGACGAAGTGGGTTTCGAAGCCGTCAATACCGGCGAAATCATCGCCAGCTTTTCACGTCACCTGATGGTCGGGGTGGACGAATGGCACGACATCGGCTTTGCGCCGTTGGCAAGGCGATGGCTGGACCGCGTGTCGCCCGGAGGCCACGAGGGACGGATCGCCAACAACGGGGATCTGCTAGTTCTGGCCGAACCCGGCCAGACTCCGCTCACGAGGCGGAGCCTGGCGCAGGCGCTTGCGTCCTGCTCCTGGCTCGATCCTGCAACGGGAATGCCATGGCTTTGAAACTGCCGCGCACCATTCGGCTCGATCCGTCCGATACTTTCGTCTATTCGCGCGCGGCCGAGCCCGGCGAATGGGCGGTATCGGGCACATTCCTTTTCTTCGGCATCGACCCCGAAACCCTCGCCGGCAAGAAGCGCCAGGCTTTTCGAGCCGGCTTCCTTGGCATCGAGAGTTTTGGCTGGTCCACCCTCGTTGTCGTGACGGAGGTGAAGGCGGAAGAACGCGCAGCGGCCGTAGAGCGCCTGGCTGAACAGTTGGTCGAGCATTGCGGCGCTCCCGATCTTGAAACAGCGCGCCCGGCCGCCGAAGAAGAAATCGCGTTTGCGCAATCGCTCTGCGATCACCCACCAAACACCCTGCTTGCCCTCCACCGCGCCAGCGAGCAGACTGGAATCCGGGAGGCGTTCCGTACACTTCGCCCGAAGGTGGGTCGGCTGGACATGGCAACGGCTTTCAACGTTGTCGATATTGACGAGGAAAACGACCGGATGGAAGGGGTCGATATCCGGAGGTTGGCGGGAAGGCACACGTGAGGGATTTCTGGGTATCTTCGGGTCACCATCTCCTCGACCGGAACGAGGCAGACCGGCTTACGGTGACCGACGCGTTCCTCAAGGCTTATCTCGCTCGCCCCGAACTGCTTCCGCCGGAAGGGGCGTGTGAGGCAGAATTGCGTCTTCACCATGAGCTTCTGATGCATCATCCGCGCCGACCGGTCACTCAGGACGAGATCGCCGTGATGGGCGACCCGGATGCTCGCGAAAACTGGGCGTTCATGATCGCCTTCCGCGACCGGCTTCTTGCCACGCCCTCGCTTGAGGCCGCCTATCTGCAACTGGCGCTTGGTTCGGCAGCCGACACGCCTCCGCTGTTTGTCAACCAGCTCACGCAGGTCGTGCTGCGCAACGCGCTCCACGGTGAGACCGAGCCCGTGGTGTTGCGCGCCGCCGAGCTGTTCTATCGGCCACAGCGGGTAAGCTTCCATGAAGGAGCGCTGCTGCTTGCCGACGCGGAAACAATAGAAGTTCACGAGCAGAACCGCCACACTTCGCCGCTCTTGAGCATGCTCGGCGGGCCGGCCGTCACCGAACTCGAAATTCTGGACGAGAACAACGCTGACAGCTATTTTGACAGGAGCGATGCCTTTGACATGGTGCTCCGTCTGGGCGGCGCCAACAGCCCCCCGCGTCGCGGCCTTGCCGACGCAATTGAAGCCTGGATCCGCCATCTGGTTTCAGTGACGGTAACAGTCGAACCGGTCGAGCGGATCGAAGACGACAACTGGGCATGGTTCATCGGCCTTGACGCCGAGGCGACACGTATCGGTAATGCGCTGTGGCGAGGCGAGGACCTCGACCCCGAAACGGCGGAGCGTATCATTGCGTTGTTCCGGCTCCGCTTTTGCGACATTGGCGAGGTCAGTCCCCTAGTGGGTGCTCAACCGATCTGGCTGATCATGGCGATGACGACCGATCGAACGATCCGCATGAAGCCGCAAAATCTCATTGCCGGTCTGCCGTTGTGCGCTACGGCGCCAGCGACCTAGGAGCACAGTCATGGTGCGGGAAACGGAAAAAGTAGGCGTCATCGTGGAGAGGCGAGATCTGGATAGCCCGTGGGCGGATCATTCCTGGGTGCCCGTCGCCGCGCTCGCGGGCACGCCGGCCGCGACACCATGGACGGTGCTCGAACAGACCACGAGGCTTACGCGGTATTACGCAGGGACATCCGAGATTGAATTCTTCGGAACGGATACCACGATGTACCGGGAGAACCTGCGTTCACAGCGGCCTAGCCTTTGGATCGCCCTCCGACTCACGGATGCAGCTCCGGGGATCGTGGTCCATCTGGTTACAGCAGATCCGGCTGAGGCCGAAGCTCTGACGGAAACCAACACCGACATCATCGAAGCCGTGGCGATGCCGATTGAAATACAGGAGCGCCTTGCCGCCTTCGTGGAAGCTCATCATGTCGAGCGTGCGTTCGTCAAACGCAAGCGTGATCGGACAGACCCCGAAGCCATGGCAAGTCGAGTTCATGGTGGCTCACGAAGCAGGACGACAAGGGATGAGTGACGGCAGCGAGAATAGTCTTGCCCGCTGGTCGCGCCGCAAGCTGGCGGCACGGCGGGAACAAGAACCGGCGGCCCCCGAATTGGAACAGGCATCAGGCGATGTCGCCGAGAATGACGATCCGGTGGCCTCCTGTCCTGAGCCTAACCTTCCAGAGACAAAAGCAGCGGAGCTTGAGGGTGCGGAGACGGTCGAGCCCCTCCCGCGCCTTGACGACCTGACTGCCGAAAGTGACGTTGCGGCTTTCCTGAAGAGAGGCGTTCCGATGGCGCTGAAGCATGCGGCGCTACGCAAGGTATGGTCACTCGACCCCGGAATCCGCGACTTCGTCGGCCCTTCGGAATATGCTTGGGACTTCAACAAGGCAGCCTCGATGGGGGGGTTTGGTCCGCTCGACGCAAACGAAACCGTCGTGGGCTTCCTGTCGAAAGCGGCGCGTGCCGTTGACACCCTTACGGAACCGGAGCCCGGTCCATCCCATGAACAACGTGCCGATGCCCTGCCGGATGCGGTCCTTCCTGTCGAGAATCCAGAGAAATTAACGACGGAGAAATCAACCACCGACGAGCCGCCCGCGATAGAGCCATCAGCTCACGAGGCGGCAACCCATGTAAGCACAGCGGTTGAATTCAGATCTCGCACGGAGTCGCCGGACAAGGGCAGTCCTTCTGAGCTTCCCAAGGCTTCCTCCGGGCCTCGTCATGGCGGCGCGATGCCACGCTGATCCGGTATTTGCTGGGATCTCATTTGGCAACCTGTCAAGGTCGGGCTGTTGCATTCGTTCGGTATCGGGTTACTATGAGCGACCTATTCAGGCAGCACGGTCAAGGTATGATGAACCACGACTTGCTTTCAGATCAGGCCCGGGAACAGCCGGATGGAGCGGATGCTCCAATCTTCGGTGCAGGAACAGCTGTTCTCGATGATATAGATCAGGCCCGGGCGGACGAATACGCACTCCTCGCCTCATTATTGATCACCCCGCCGGACATCGGATCGCTCGCCAGGCTTTCATACTTGTCGGACAACAGCGACACACCGCTCGGCCGTGCCCACATCGTACTTGCTCAAGCGGCAGCGTCATATTCGCACGAGGCGATCCATCGCGAATATTCCGAGCTGTTCATTGGCGTGGGACGCGGAGAACTCCTTCCCTACGCATCCTATTATCTCACCGGCTTCCTCAACGAACGCCCGCTTGCGCGCCTGCGGGCGGACATGGCCCGTTTCGGTATCGAGCGCGCCGAGGGCCACCCCGAGCCCGAGGATCATCTCGCCAGCGTATGCGAAATGATGAGCGGCTTTGCCTGCAATCACTTTGCCGTCTCCCACGACGAGGAGCAGGATTTCTTCAAACGCCACGTCGAGCCGTGGGCCGGGCGTTTCTTCAGCGATCTGGAACACGCCAAGGGCGCCAAATTCTACCGATCGGTCGGCACGGTGGGTCGGCTTTTCATCGAGATCGAAAGCGAAGCCTTCGCCATGGAGGCGCGGCAAAACGCATAGATGCATGCCCGGGCTCCATGCCCGCCAAGGAGGAGGATGCCAAGATGCAAGACGAGCGACAAACGGCATTGGGCCGGCGCTACTTCCTTAAGGCATTCGGCGGCGCATCGACGACCGTCGTCGCGGCCGCGGCGCTCTGTCCCACCGACGCCCAGGCCTACGATCCGGGCGAGGAGGAGATGCGGGGCCGCTATCGCGAAACGGACCACGTCAAGGCCTACTATCGCGTCAATCGCTATCCCAAGCAGAAGTGAGGGTGCCATGCTCACGAAGCGCAAGGATCGGCAGGCAAGCCGCACGCATCTGCAAACCCTGACCGGCGGGATGGCAGCGGCCCCGTTGGACCGACGGACATTCCTCCGCCGCTCCGGGCTCGTCGCCGGCGGTCTGGCGGCACTCGGTTCCTTCCAACTCGGCACAGTCAAAAAGGCCGCCGCAATCAGCCCCCCGCAACCGGGCGTGCCAATCGAACTCAAGAAGAGCATCTGTACCCACTGTTCGGTCGGATGCACCGTAACGGCAGAGGTCCAGAACGGCGTGTGGACGGGCCAGGAACCTTCCTGGGACAGCCCCTTCAATCGCGGCTCGCATTGCGCCAAAGGCGCCAGCGTACGTGAACTGGTGCACAGCGACCGCCGTCTGAGATACCCGATGAAGCTCGTCGACGGCCGATGGGAGCGTACCAGCTGGGAGGAGGCGATCAACGGCATCGGCGACAAGCTTCTCGAGATCCGCGAGAAGTCCGGGCCGGAATCCACCTATTGGATGGGGTCGGCGAAATTCTCCAACGAAGGCACCTATCTCTTTCGCAAGCTCGCCGCTCTGTGGGGAACCAACAACCAGGATCACCAGGCACGAATCTGTCATTCGACGACGGTTGCCGGCGTAGCCAACACCTGGGGCTACGGTGCGATGACCAACTCGTACAACGACATCAGAAATTCAAAGACGATGCTCGTTCTTGGCGGAAATCCGGCCGAGGCGCATCCGGTCGCGATGCAGCATCTGCTCGAGGGCAAGGAACTCAACAACGCCAATTTCATCGTCATGGACCCGCGCTTCACGCGCACGGCCGCCCATGCGACCGAATACGTCCGCTTCAGGTCAGGCACCGACATCGCGCTGATCTGGGGCATGCTTTGGCATATTTTCGAGAATGGCTGGGAGGACAAGGAATTCATCACGCAACGCGTCTACGGGATGGATGAGGTTCGAAAGGAGGTCGCCAAGTACACTCCCGACGAGGTGGAAATGATCACCGGCGTGCCCGGCGAGCAGTTGAAGCGCGTCGCCGAGACGTTCGCGACCCAGAAGCCATCGACGATCATCTGGTGCATGGGACAGACGCACCACACTGTTGGAACCGCCAATACGAGGGCGAGCTGCATCCTCTGTCTCGCTACCGGCAACATCGGCAAGCCGGGCACCGGCGCCAATATCTTCCGCGGCCACGACAACGTTCAGGGCGCGACGGACATCGGGCTCGACGTAGTCACTCTGCCCTTCTACTACGGCCTGACGGAAGGGGCCTGGAAGCACTGGGGGCGGGTGTGGGAAATCCCCTATGAGGACCTGGTGGGCCAGTTCTCTTCCAAGGAACTGATGGAAACACCCGGCATTCCGCTGACCCGATGGTTCGATTCGGTTTCACTGCCAAAGGAAGACGTCGGGCAACCCGACGTCGTGCGGTCGATGTTCGTACAGGGCCACGCCAGCAACAGCATCACGCGCATACCCGAGTCGATCAAGGGGCTTGCCGGACTTGAACTGCTTGTCGTGGCCGATCCCCACCCCACGACCTGGGCCTCGCTCGCGGTGCAGGCGGGGCGCAAGGACAACACCTATCTCCTGCCGGTCTGCACGCAGTTCGAAACCTCGGGATCGCGGGTCGCCTCCAACCGCTCGATCCAGTGGGGCGAGCAAATCGTCCCTCCAAGCTTTGAGCAGAAGGACGATTATCAGGTCCTGTACCTGCTCTCGCAGAAGCTTGGCCTTGCCGAATGGATGTTCAAGAACATCGCAGTCGAAGGTGATCGGCCGGTACCCGAGGACGTACTGCGTGAAATGAACCGCGGCGGCTGGTCGACCGGCTATTGTGGCCAGTCGCCCGAGCGGCTCAAGGCGCATATGCGCAACCAGCACAAATTCGACCTGCTCACCCTGCGCGCGCCGAAGGACGACCCGGAGGTCGGCGGAGATTATTACGGTCTCCCTTGGCCATGCTGGGGGAAGCCGGAACTCCGTCACCCGGGAACTGCAAACCTCTACAGCACCGGCCTGAACGTCATGGACGGGGGCAGCCCATTCCGCGCCCGCTTCGGCGTGGAACGCAACGGCGAAACGCTTCTCGCCGAGGGTTCTTACACGGAAGGCTCCGAACTCACGGACGGTTATCCGGAGTTCACCATGGCCGTGCTCCAGAAACTCGGCTGGGATCGGGATCTCACCCCGGAGGAGCTAGGCATCATCCAGGCGATCGGCGATGATATGGGCGACATCGGCAAGGTGTCGTGGTCTACCGACCTGTCTGGCGGCATCCAGCGCGTGGCGCTCAGCCATGGCTGTCACCCCTACGGCAATGGCAAGGCCAGGGCACTTGCCTGGAATTTGCCGGATCCGGTGCCGATCCACCGCGAGCCGATCTACACGCCGAGGGTGGACCTTGTAGCCAAGTATCCGACCTATCCGGACGCCAAGCAGTTCCGCCTGCCCAATATCGGGTTCAGTGTGCAGAAGGCGGCTGTGGACAATGGCACCGCGAAATCGTTCCCGATTATTCTGACGACCGGACGCCTCGTCGAATACGAGGGTGGCGGCGAGGAAACCCGCTCGAACCGGTGGCTTGCCGAGTTGCAGCAGGACATGTTCGTCGAGATCAACGTCGACGATGCAGCCGAGCGCGGCATCAGTGACGGAGGTTGGGTCTGGGTCAACGGAGCGGAGAACGACGTCAAGGCAAAGGTAAAGGCCCTGGTCACCGAGCGTGTCGGCAAGGGTGTCGCCTTCATGCCATTTCACTTCGGCGGCTGGTTCCGGGGCGAGGACTTGCGAGCCAATTATCCCGAAGGGACCGACCCTTACGTTCTGGGCGAAAGCGCCAACAGTATCACCACCTACGGCTACGATCCTGTAACGGGGATGCAGGAACCGAAGGTTACGCTTTGCCAGATCGCGGCGGTGTAGCGGAGGAACGAAGATGGCACGGATGAAATTCCTTTGTGACGCCGAACGTTGTATCGAGTGCAATGCCTGCGTTACCGCCTGCAAGAACGAGCACGACGTACCGTGGGGTATCAATCGGCGGCGCGTCGTCACCATCAATGACGGCAAGCCGGGCGAACGCTCCGTCTCGATGGCCTGCATGCACTGTACGGACGCACCCTGCGCGGCAGTCTGTCCCGTTGACTGTTTTTACACCACTGCGGATGCAGTGGTGTTGCATTCCAAGGATCTGTGCATCGGCTGCGGCTACTGTTTCTACGCCTGTCCGTTCGGCGCGCCGCAGTATCCGCGCGTCGGCAATTTCGGCTCACGCGGCAAGATGGACAAATGCACTTTTTGTGCGGCAGGACCGGAGGGCGACTCGACGGAGGTCGAGTATGCGAAATATGGAGCCAACCGGCTGGCGGAAGGCAAGCTGCCACTCTGTGCGGAGATGTGCTCGACGAAATCGCTGCTCGCTGGCGACGGAGTGATCATTGCCGCGATCTACAAGGAGCGTGTGACTCAGCGAGGCTATGGCTCGGGCGCATGGGGCTGGCAGACCGCCTATCGGGAGACAGTGGACGTCTAGAGCATCCTGCAGCCGATAAAGTGATCCGATGCAGATAAGATGATCTGGAATCAAAAGATAGAGCGCCATGCATCTTTCACGCTCAGGAAGGACGCTTCAGCGCTTTGGTCGAACATCGGGATAGCCGGAAACAGGTTCCGTTTTCGGTACGATGGTCCGAAAAATTCGAGATGGCGAGTGCTGCTTGACCTGGCAGCGAAGCAAGTCGGGAGGATGGAGCAAATGCGGATCTGGAGCCTTTATCGACTGATTTCGGCGGCGGTTGCGGCATTCATACTGGCTTTCGTCCTGTCGATGGCCCCGGCCGGGGCGCAGGAGCGCCCAGCGGTCAACAACCCCGGTGCGCAAGGGGTGAGCGAACAGCAGCTTCTCGATGAGCTCGGCAAGATCCAGGGCCGGGTCTCGATACCCGACCGCAAGGCCACGACGCTGCAACAACCTCAGGGTCGGGACTATCAAACCTTCGAACGGACTGCTCTACCCTGGGTCGGTGCGTTCATCATTGTCGGCACGGTGCTCTCAATCGCGCTGTTTTATCTCATCCGGGGCCGTATTCGAACACAGGCCGGCGAATCAGGACAAAAAATTCTCCGGTTCAACGCGCTGGAACGCCTGCTCCATTGGACAACCGCAACGGCCTTCATCGTCCTTGCGATCACCGGTCTGAACTTGATCTTTGGAAAACGCCTGTTGATGCCGCTGATCGGGCCTGAGGCGTTTTCTAGCTGGTCAATTTGGGCCAAGTACGCGCATCATTTCGTATCCTGGGCCTTCATGCTCGGCGTCGTATTGATGCTGTTGACGTGGATCCGGCACAATCTCCCGGACCGCTACGACGCAAAATGGCTGAAGTCCGCCGGTGGGTTCTTCGACCGGTCGAACCGAACGCATGTACCGGCTGGACGTTTCAACACGGGGCAGAAACTCATCTTCTGGTCTGTCGTGGTGGGCGGGACTGCTTTGTCGGTCTCAGGCATCTTCATGCTGTTTCCGTTTTCCTTCACCGATGTCAACGGCATGCAGACGGCCCAATATGTTCATGCCATCGTAGGCCTCATCATGATCGCGGTGATCATTGGGCATATCTATATCGGCACGCTCGGTATGGAAGGTGCCTATCCGGCAATGGGCTCTGGCTCGGTGGACCTGAACTGGGCCAAGGAACATCACAGCGCCTGGGTGGAAGAGCAGCAAGGCAAGACCGGTGCTCGGCCACCGCCGCATACTGCCGCTGAGCCGGCGGAATAGACCTGCCGTCTTCGGGCACAAACAGCGTCTACGCATCGCGCGGCCGTCGCAGAGTTGCGGCACTGGTGCCGCAAAATACTCGGGCGGAGCGTCATGAAAAGCAGTCTCTGTATTGCTGAAAAGGCGCGGCATCCGAGGACGAAAAGCGCAACGTTCGGATGCTCGATCAGAGGGTTTGGGCGTCACCTGCGCATCTGAAAAAGCGCTCGGGGCTATCTTAGGAAGATGTCTCCTCGCCGTCCGTAGAAACACTGCCCGGTTCTCCCGACCAGTTCTTTCCGACGAGGTTGTGACCTGGATCCCCTACGCGGGCGCCGTCGGTACTGTAGACCTCCCAAGCAGGCTCTGCTGGCTGTAAGTTCAAGAAATAGTAGCCGGTACCAAAAGCGATCGCTCCCACTACGACTACTCCCGTCACGATGATCCCCATTCCGGACTCCTTCGCTTCCGTTGCCACTCGATGCAGCCTCGACCAGCGTGCCACGGCAATTCTTCTGGGCACAATTCCGGCATCTAATCGTTCTGCTCCGGGCCGACAGTCCCGGAGGGCTCCTGCACTGCGCCTGGATTCTGCTGATACCGGATGTCCAATGCTGCCAATGCAATCAAAGGCGGTGGCATGGCAACGCCGGCAACGCGCATCTCACGGGCCGTCTTCTGGCATTGCGCGATGTCGTTTGCGTCGGCGAGTTGCTGGGCCGCTTCCATGCTCAGCACGGATTCCTTGGGCGTGCTCGTCACATCCGCGGGCGGGAGCGGCGCTGCCCGGGACTCTTTCTGCGGTGCGTTCGCGACCGATCCGGCATCCGCCTTACCCTTGCCCGGCTCGGGTGCATCGGTTGCGACGCCGTCTTGTCCGGTAACCGCCTGCGCCGAATTGCTCCCGCCACCCCCCGAGGGGTCTTTGCCGGTGGCGGCCGTGCCGGCCAAACCGGCCGAGCCTTGCTGGCTCGAGGCGGGCTGCTGAGGCTTTGCCTGTTGATCAGCCGTCACGGCCGTTTTCTTCGCATCGGCAGCTTGAGGGGCCTCTGGAGGGGGAGCCTTCATGAAGCCAAGAAGTTCCTGACAGAGATTGGCCGGACCGCCTTGTGGCGGGGCAGCCGCCTCGATCGGCGAGGCAGATTGGGGAGACGCGGGCGCCGGTGGCGTCGCAGTCTGCGCCAGGCAAGTCGAAGTTGAGAGTGCGAACGCTCCCGCGAGAATGATTTCTCTCATCGCCAGCTCCTTGTCTTGTTGATCAGGCAGCGACTATGGAAATTCCTGCTTAGCATGCGGGATCATCGCTCAACTTGCAAGTTGAACGGTAACCGCCGGCGCCGACTTTATGTTCCTTCGCTGGCACTGCGAGCCCTTGCGGTAGCGTTGTCCTTGTCCGTTGCGACGGACTACAATTCAAAGGAGCCGTAGGGGAGGAAACGAACCGGATCGCCCGGTGCGATCCGGCAGGCGCCATCGGCAAGTTCGACCAGTCCGGTGGCCCAGGAAAGCCCGCTGATCCTGCCCGAACCTTCCGACCGGAAAACCTCGGCGTGGCCTTCCGGCGTCAACCGCGCCCGCAAATACTCGCGCCGGCCTGCGCGCTTGTTCTTTTCGAAGGCCGCCGGAACCGTGAAACCCACTGGCTCCTCCCATCCCTCGCCGGCCAACACGGAGAGGGCCGGGCGGCCGAATATAAGAGTGCAGACGAAGGCCGCGACCGGATTTCCCGGCAGGCCGAACACCGGAACACCCCTCCACAAACCAAGCGCCAACGGCCGGCCCGGCTTGACGGCGATACGCCAGCTTTGCATCACTCCGGCCTCCTGTAACAGCGCCGAGACGTGATCCTCGTCTCCCGCCGATGCCCCGCCGGAGGTGAAGATTACATCTGCCTCCGTTGCCCCCCGGTCAAGCCGGGCGGCCAGTGCTGCTCGGTCGTCGCCCACATGACCAAGGTCCACAGGCACATGGTTCCAGCGCCGCGCCATTGCCAGAAGCATCGGCCGATTGGCGTCATAGATGCGGCCGACCTCCAGAAGGGCTCCGCCAGAATCGGCGACGATCTCGTCACCGGTGGACAGCACACCCAAGCGCAGGGGACGGAAAACCGAGACCCTTGTTGCCCCAACAGCAGACAACAGCGCCAGATCTGGCGCGCGCAGGCGATGCCCGGCCGGCAATGCGACATCACCGGCGATCACGTCCTCGCCGGCCTTACGGGTGTTCGATCGCATCTTGATCGGACCGTGGAAGGCTATGCGGTGGCCATCGCCGGCGGTATCCTCCTCCAGCACCACTGTGTCGACTCCTGCGGGCAGAATCGCCCCGGTCAGGATGCGGATCGCCATTCCCTCCGGCACGCGTCCTAAAAATGGCACACCCGCCGCCGCACGGCCTTCGATCAGCGGCAGCGTCTGGAGGCCCTCGCCGGTAGCCCCATGAGCAAAACCGTATCCATCGACGGCCGAGTTGGCGGCGGGCGGATTGGAGCGACGTGCAACTGCAGGGTGCGCCAGGACGTGGCCGAGCGCATCAGAAACATCCAGTTCCTTGATATCCACGACAGGAGAGAGGTTTGCCCGTAGCAGGTCGAGCGCAGTATCCACGGGAGTCCAATCAACGCCCGGTGGCAGGGCGAAACAATCGTTCTTCAAGCGTGGCGGCGTAAGCGGAGGAGGCGTCACGGACATCAGCAAGCCCAGTGCAAAACGACACCGACGGTGCCGGTATTTCGTGTGGTGGTACAGTCAGCCGCGTCGTAGAAGGTCATGCTGAAACTCCGTGCAAAATTGCATTGGCGCGCACCATGTCCTGCGGCGTGTTGACATTGAAGAACGGATCGAACGGCGCCGACGCAAACAGCGCAGTCGCGGTGCCATGCCGTTCGGCCCACAGCATGATCTTGCGAAGCCCACCGGAAAGTTCGGCGTGCAGGTCCTGGCGCAAACCGATAGGCCACAGACCGAAGGTGGGATGGTGGCGCAGCGATCCCGCGTCGTCCGGAGAGGCCGCCAGCGCTATTGGAACCTTCTTCCGTGCCGCCGCGTCACTGAGCCTGACCACCAGGTCGTGAGGGAGGAAAGGCGTATCGGCCGCCGCAGTCACGATCGCATCCCCGCCCTTTTCCGCCGCCCATTCGAGGCCCGCGAGAACACCCGCCAGGGGGCCAAGATAATCCGGCAGCGTATCGGCAAGAACAGGAAGCCCGTAATCTGAAAAGCGCGCTGGATCCCCATTGGCGTTGATCGCAAGCTCCGCGCATTGGGGAGCGAGCCGTGCACGTACATGACCGAGCAGCGTTACACCGCCGAGCCGCAGCAATCCCTTGTCGCCGCCACCCATACGAGTGGCACGGCCTCCAGCCAGTATGACACCCAGAATTCTAGTCAATCAGTGCGCCCTTGCGGCGGTGATGTTTCTCATCCTCAGGCACGGTTTCGAGATCAGCATCCCAGATCAGCCGCTCCTCCCCCGTTAGACAAACGAAGCGTTTACCACGCATGCGTCCAATCAATGTCAGCCCTACCTGGCGCGCAATCTCGACTCCCCAGGCCGTGAAGCCTGAGCGCGATGCGAGCACCGGAATCCCCATCATGGCAGTCTTGATAACCATTTCGGACGTAAGCCGGCCGGTGGTGTAGAGAATCTTGTCTTCAGCTCCCACTTTCTCGAAGAGCATCCAGCCGGCGATCTTGTCGACCGCGTTGTGACGACCGACATCTTCCATATAGACTAGTGGTCGGTCCTCTTTGCACAACACCGTTCCATGGATCGCGCCAGCTTTAAGATACAGGCTCGGCGTAGTGTTGATCGTGCGGGCCAGCGTGTAGAGCCACGACGTCCGCATTGGCGCAGCCGGCAAGGTCAATCCCACCAAGCCCTCCATCATGTCGCCAAACACCGTACCTACAGCACAGCCACTCGTGCGAGTCTTCTTCTTGACCTTTTCCTCGTACGTCGTGCGGCTCTCGGTGCGGACAATGACGACGTCCAGTTCCTCATCATATTCAACACCGGTAACTGTTTCTGCAGGATCTAGCATCCCCTGATTGCGCAGGAAGCCGAGCGCCAAGTATTCCGGGTAGTCACCGATCGTCATAGCTGTGACGATCTCCTGCGAGTTGAGGTAGATGGTAAGGGGCCGCTCCTCGATAACCGAAAGTTCGAGCTTTTCGCCAAGATGGTCCACGCCCGTGACAGATCGCGTCAGCCGGGGATTCTCGGTGTTCGGTCCTATGATGTAGTCAGCCGCCATTGGTCACCATCAGAAGAGGGTTGCCGTTACGGGTCTGTTAGTAAAGTGCAGTAGCAGGTCATGTCCGTCAAGATGGGTGTGATTTGGATGACATCTGTCGCTTGGCAATTCCTTGACCGTTGCTCCAAGGGAGTTCGATTGCATTCTTGACGGCATCAATATCCCGGCGCAAAACGCATGATCGCCGTGAGCTCAGTTTCAATGGCATCGTCGATCCATTCATCCAGTGGCTCCGAATTCCTGCTGCCCAAGATGCCGTTGAAGCGCATGGCCAAGCACGCATTATGGCGAACACTGTCGAGCCCTGCTTCAAAGCATTGACCTTTCTGGCCTGACGATCTGTCAGCAGGCCGCGCGGTTTCATGCACAAAGCTGCGGCCACCACAGACGAGATCATATGGCCGGTGTCAGGATCGCGGACGGGTTCTGAAACGTCCACATCTGGAGGCGAGCCGCCGGTTGAATGTTTTCGGCTTCACGCCAGTGACGTGCTTCCCGCAATTGGGATCGTTCTGAACTGGAATTTTCCAATTATGCTCCCGTTGTCGGGGCAAGAAGAGTTCCATTAAGATGTCGAAGTTCACGGAGGCGCAGATCGCCTTCATTCTGCGTTAGGCGATGAGTTGCTGCCAATCACGGCTATTGCGGGCGAAACGCGAGACCTCGCGCGCGGCCACGGCGCCAACCCTTCCAAGGCAGACTTCCGCCACCATCCGGTCAAATCCAGAGCGGGTCACGCCGCCGAACGCGATTACGCGGGTGCCGCTCAGGGCGTGTAGACGACAAGAACGGTCGCGCCCGTTGTGCTCCCGGCAATGGGGTTCGTACCGGGTTCGCGCGACACATAGTCACCCGCCTGATAGGTGCGGGTCTGATCGTAGAAGGTGCCTACCACCACGAATATCTGCTCGGTCTGGTCGTGGGCGTGGCTTTCAGCATGTGCGCCTGCATCCCCCTTCATAAAAAATTTCTGTTCGCGCGCGTCCGGCCGCTAATGGAGACGCTTCAGCCAGAAACCTTCGCTGCCGCCATACTCCCAATCCTGCTTGGCGGTCTCGACGGTGTGAAACGACGACACGTCGCCATCGTTCATTGCCGCCATGAATATCTCCGTCATGAGCTTCTCCTGTCGTTACCACCAAATGAGGCCTTCGACAGGGGCTCGGGTCAACGACAGTAAAATTGCGGCCTGGCATAACACTTCGTTATGCGTCTAGGTCTTATGAATCAGGAGGCAGGCCGCAGTGAGCACATTCAGGCGCAATATCCCGTCGCTTTCCGCGCTCGTGACCCTCGAATCAGCGGCGCGACACATGAGCTTTACGGAGGCGGCAAAGGAGTTGAACGTCAAACAGCCGCCGTGAGTCGCCAGGTCCGGGACCTCGAGCGGAAGACTCGGCTCTCCGCTCTTCGTCCGACGTCACCGCGCGCTGGACCTGACGCCGAAGGGGCAGCAGATGGCGACAGTGCTCACACAGTCGATCGAACACATCGTCGGCACATGGCAAGAGATCCAGGGCGCCATGGCAAGAAAACGGCTTCACGTTTCCGCCTACGACGCCTTTTCGACCCTCTGGCTTGCCCCGCGTCTGTCGCTTTTCCGCGCGGAGAACCCGGAGCTCAGCATCTTCGTCGATACGCAGGATCACGATCCGGACCTCAGACGTAACGACTTCGACCTCGCGCTGCGTTTCGGCGACGGACATTGGTCCGATGGTGAGGCAATCTTCCTGTTCCGCGACGAAATTGTTCCTGTCTGCAGTCCGGGATATCTCCGCGAGCTTCCGCCCATGACAACGCCCGACAGTATGAAGGCGCACAGCATCATCGACTACAGCCGGGGCGGCAGGGCGTGGCAAGGCTGGGAGGACTGGACCCAGTTTGCCTTCGGCAGGCCGATCGAAGCGCGCACCGACACCTATTACAGCTACTACATGGATGCAGTCACCGCCGCGGTGGAGGGACAAGGTGTCGTGCTAGGCTGGAAGGCGATCGTCGAAAAGTATCTCGATACCGGTGCGCTGGTCGCGATCTCGCCCGCTGTCATGACTAGCGCCTCTGCGCACTACATTGTTATAACCCAAAACCGCAGAAACATGGACGCCGTCGAGCGTTTCAAAGCTTGGATCGTTGAGGTCTGCAGGCGGTATCAACGTTAATTCGGTAGTCGAACGCCTTGAACGGAATCGAACCGAGATCGGCCATTTTCGGATTGCGTAAAAGAATCGCGATTGCGAATCTGTATCGTGCAATGATACATATTGGTTGACTTTCACCAGTATCACCATACGATACAAGCATGAAGAGCCAGACGTGATCAGGTCATTTAAGGACGCCAGAACCGAAGCCGTTGCGCGCGGCAAGGCACCAAAAAGCTTTCCTTCAAATATCGTGAGGTCGGCCGTTCGTAAATTGACGATCCTGAACAGTGCTGCCGCTCTCGACGACTTGCGTTCCCCCTCCGGGAAATCGACTTGAAGCGCTGAAGGGCGATAGAGAAGGCCAATACTCAATCCGGATCAATGATCAGTGGCGCATATGCTTCGTATGGACAGACGCCGGTATCGAAGACGTCGAAATAGTTGACTACCATTAAATGCCAATCGTGGCACAGGGAGCTTGAGATGACCCATATCCTTCCGCCGGTCCATCCGGGCGAAATCCTCCGCGAGGAGTACCTACGTCCCCTTAACATGAGCGCTGGCGCACTGGCGAAAAAGCTCAATGTTCCTCGCACCCGCATCGAACGTATAGCGGCGGAGCAAACACCGATCACGACGGATACCGCGTTGCGCCTCGCCAAATATCTCCGCACAACGCCGGAGTTTTGGATGAACATGCAGATCAGCTTCAACCTCAAGACAGAGGAAATAGCACTTCGTCGCGAACTGGAGTTGATCCCGGAAATCGATAGAGCGGCATAGCCCGCCCCTGTCTCCACGTACGGCACATTCCAGTCGATACAATATGCGATCTTCTGTAACGGGCTTTGCGCCAATCCCTTGTGCGCTTAATCCCTCGCCGAGTGCTTGCTTCTGTCCGCAGTCGGAGCTTTGCCGCTGCTCTGTGGTGTCTGCTGAGGAGACCGGTTGGCCAATTTTAGAAGCGCAGTCACCCTTGTGCTGCTGATCGCATAGCGGCCTAACCCATCCATCGTCCCGGCGAAGGGACCTTGCTGCGGAGGGCTGATGGCTGTGCCCGTCCGAAAGCCTGTCTCGTCGTCTCCTCCGATCAAGCCGCCAGGGCTGGCGCTCCCTTATGAGCAATGAAGTTGGTTCTATCCCCTGAGCATGCAATGCAACACCACCGCCAGCTTGCGGGCCAGCGCCACGCGGGCATTGCCGCGTGGCCGTTTTACTATGTCGAGGCCTCCCATAGGAAGACCGCCAAGGCGGTTCCAGGACGGTCATCGCGACCTGATCCTGCGCGCTCTTTTGCCGCTCCAGTCGTAATCCATCTGGTCACCTTGAAGGTGAGATTGGCCGCCTCGGCGGTGGCTTCCAGCCGCCCTCGTGTGAGCGCCAGCCCCAGGCGAGGCCAGCCGAGGCGCTGACTTCTAACCGACTCCTCCCCGCACGAGACGGCTGAAAGAACATAGCGCCTAACGCCTGCTCGGGGCCATTGGCCCATCCGCCGTAATCCCGCCACTCGGTCACGATCAGGAGAAATCGATGGCGTACGGCCGTCGAGCAGTCTCAGAGGGGTGGTCTTCCGCCGAACATGCAAGAGCGTGAAGGTTGCGCCGAAGTGCAATTCCGCAGCTTCGAAAATGAGGTCCGCAAGATCGACAATATAGGCGCCTACCGCATCATCGTTACCGAGCGGTCGTCCGACGAATACGGCGTCCTCGATTAAGGACCCGCAGACGCTTCTCAGCCAACAGGCCGGTGATCTAAAAGTTACGCGGGAAATCTTCCAGCTCATCGAAGGCGGCACATGCGGCGAAACGGTAAAGGAAGCGCCACCGGCCAGGGAGGGCGCTGCCTGCTCAGGTCGGCTCCAGCAGTTGGGGGGGACGTTTTTAAGAAACCGACATGAGTTCGCGCTGAGCAACTCGCTTAGCGACCGCGCCTAACTCCTCAGTTTCCACATCGTTCCGAAGAATTCCGGTTCGGTCCACCACCTCGTGGGCGCGGGGCTGCTGCCGTCTGCGCCGGCTGGGTCTTCGTCATCGGGCAGCCAGCCCTGCCAGCCATTTCCCAGCGCATCCTGCGCCTGCTGCCCGTCGAGCCGGCTGGCCAACTGCTGGAGCAGCTGACGCTCCGAAATGCCGCTCTCCGGCGGCAGGTACGCGGCTATGTCCCTCTGGCAATCCTGAATCAGCTTTCTCATCTTTTCTGAACTCATTTCGGTGACCACTCCCTTTGAACAGCAATCCCCGCGCTCTGGCGGGGCTTGTTCTGTCCGGGACAGCCCGTTCAGGACAGAACATAATACTCCGGGCTGTCGTACTTCAATGCACAACTTGCTGGAGTAAAGTTTGGTTCCGCACCTAATTCTTAAGGATTACCGACGCTTCGAAGATGCCGGTGTCGGCTGCCGGACTGGCCCCTCAGACTACGAGCTAAGCCAGGACGAATAGCGCAACGATGGCTAGGAGGATCATGATACCAGCGACGTTGAGCGAGTGCATACGGCCTGCCTCTGTCTTTCGCAAGTGAACCTCGCCGGCGACCGTATGTTCCGCATAGAGTCCTCCACAGGGTCCGAAAATCACGGAGGGCACGGCCAAATATGCGAGTGCCCGGGTGCCGGTCGACACGGCCACTGCTAACAGGTTTGGGGACCTGATTGCCGATTGGCTCGGCATTATGAAACCCCGCTGGACGCCGAGGATGCGTTCGCGTGACGCGGGAACATTCTCGCGGCAATCTGCCGGTAAACTTGGCGCCCCACGCTGACGAGTTCTTGTCGTGGATCAGCCGGCATGCTCCGTTCTGCGCGGTCTCGTTGTGCTTTGGCATCGTCTTCCCCAGGTCGTCTTTGCACGCGGTCGATCGCAATCTGAAGGGCGATCAGACCATCCTTGCAACGACTGCAATCAATGATTAAATTGCAATCAATGATGAACGGAGGCTCCTATGGCCAGCATGACGATCCGCAATCTCGACGATAGCCTCAAGCAGCGGCTCAGGCTGCGCGCCGCCGCGCACGGGCGCTCGATGGAAGACGAGGCCCGCGACATCCTGCGCGTGGCGCTGTCGACCACTGGACGGCAACCGGGCAATCTCGCCGCCGCCATTCGCGCCCGCATCGCGCCGACCGGCGGCGTCGCGCTTGAAACACCCCCACGCGAGGCGATCCGCGAAGCGCCGGACTTCTCCGCATGATCATCCTCGACACCAACGTGCTGTCGGAATTGCTGACGCCGGCGCCGTACGCTGCTGTCGAGGCGTGGCTCGCCGAGCAGCCGCCGACGTCGGTGTTCACCACGACCGTCACCAAAGCCGAGATCCTTTACGGATTGCGGCTTCTACCGGATGGGCGCCGCCGGCGCCACCTCGAGGGGGCCATCGTACCGATCTTTCGCGAAGATCTTGCCGGACGCATTTTGCCCTTCGACAGCGAGGCTGCAGACGTCTATGCCACGCTGGCTGTGGAGCGGCGCAAGGCCGGTCGCCCTATCAGCCAATTCGACGCACAGATTGCCGCGATCGCCCGTTCCCGCGGCGCGGCGTTGGCAACGCGCAATGTCGCGGACTTCGAAGGCACCGGCATTGCCATCATCAATCCTTGGAGCCATCAGCTCCCGTGATTTCGGGACGCCGTCCTATTTGGATTTTGGGAACACGCTCCGCGTCTCTTCGAGATTGCCCTCGGCGTCACCGTTTGGACGAACTTCCAATCAGAACACGGAATTCAAGACCGCCCTGAAACTCCGGCCATCCAGGTCGTCCGGATTGCTAGTTCACAAATTTGATCGGCAGCACGCACCTGCAGATTGTCGCCGAGCCAACAAGTACTAGCAATATGGCATTCACATGTTGCTGCTCGTCTAACGTCCAGCAGCGCGATTCCGCTTTGGCGCAACCGATCGGCCGCAAATTGAATGAATGCAAACAGAGGAAATCGCCATGTTCGATAGCCGCGAGAAAATCGCACTTTTCATAAACGGCGCCAATCTCTTTGCTGCATCCAAGGGTCTGGGCTCGATATCGATTACAGCAAACTGCTAGAGGCTTTTCGCAAACGCGGTTATGTGTTGCGTGCCTATTATTACATTGAGAGCGGCAGTGCAAAAACCGGCCACGGTAGCGGCGGAATAGTCTTGCCGCGGGCGGAGTAAAATCCGGCCACCTATTTCCTTTCTGCAATGAACGCAGGAGGGACAGGGGATCTACACCGTGGAACTTTATCTGAAGGTGCGGCTGGCTGTTTCGGACGGGATGAGCCGGCGTCAGGCAGCAAAGCATTTCAACATATCGCGCGACAGCGTTGCCAAGATGGTGTCGTATTCGACCCCATCCGGCTATCAGCGGCGATCACCGATCCTTCGGCCGAAGCTGGATGCGTTTGTTTCGACGATCGAGTATTGGCTGGAGGAAGACCTCAAGGTGCCGCGCAAGCAGCGCCATACGGCCAAGCGGGTGTTCGACCGCCTGCGCGACGAATGCGGGTTCACCGGCGGCTATACAATCATCAAGGATTACATGCGCGAGCGGGATCAGCGCCGGCAGGAAGTGTTCGTGCCGCTGTCGCATCCGCCCGGCCATGCGCAGGCCGACTTCGGCGAGGCGATGGTGATGATCGGCGGCGTCGAGCAGAAGGCGCGTTTCTTCGTGCTCGATCTTCCGCACAGCGACGGCTGCTATGTGCGGGCCTATCCGGCTGCAGTGGCTGAGGCCTGGGTCGACGGCCACATCCATGCGTTCTCATTCTTCGGGGCCGTGCCGCAGTCGATCGTCTATGACAACGATCGTTGCCTTGTCGCCAAGATCCTGCCAGACGGCACGCGCAAGCGAGCGGCGCTGTTCAGCGGCTTCCTGTCCCATTACCTGATCCGGGATCGCTATGGTCGTCCTGGGAAAGGCAACGACAAGGGGAACGTCGAGGGTCTCGTCGGATATGCCCGGCGCAACTTCATGGTGCCGATCCCGCAGTTTCCGACATGGGATGCGTTCAACGTCTGGCTGGAAGAGCAATGCCGAAAGCGCCAGCGCGACAGATTGCGGGGTGAGAGCGAGACGATCGGCGAACGGCTGCAGCGGGATCTGGCGGCTATGCGTCCATTGCCAGCATCACCCTTCGATGCCTGCGATCAGGCCAGCGCCAAGGTCACGGCCCAGTCTCTCGTACGCTACAAGACCAATGATTATTCCGTGCCGGTCGCCTACGGTCATCAGGATGTCTGGATCCGGGGCTATGTCGATGAGGTGGTCATCGGCTGCCGTGGCGAGATCATTGCTCGCCATCCGCGGAACTGGGAGCGGGAAGACGTCGTCTTCGACCCTATCCATTATCTGCCGCTGATCGAGCAGAAGATCAATGCGCTGGATCAGGCCGCTCCTCTGCAGGGCTGGGATCTGCCGGACGAGTTCGCCACGTTGCGCCGGCTGATGGAAGGCCGCATGGCCAAGCATGGTCGGCGGGAATACGTGCAGGTTCTGCGACTGCTGGAAAGTTTCGAGCTCGCCGATCTGCATGCGGCGGTGAAGCAGGCGATCCAGCTCGGCGCAATCGGCTTCGATGCGGTCAAGCATCTGATCCTGTGCCGGGTAGAACGCCGGCCGCCACGGCTGGACCTGTCGATCTATCCCTACCTGCCGAGGGCAACGGTCGAGAAGACGTCGGCAAAGGCGTACATGCGCCTCTTGTCATCTGATGCGGGAGAAGCCGCATGAGCACCGAAGTGCCAGAGATCCTTCTCGCCCATTATCTCAAGACCCTGAAGCTGCCGACCTTCCAGCGCGAGTACCAGAAGCTGGCCCAGCTATGCGCCACCGAAGGCGTCGATCATGTCGGATATCTGTTCCGACTTGGTGAGCGGGAGGTGATCGAACGCGATCGCCGAAAGGTCGATCGCCGGATCAAGGCGGCCAAATTCCCGGTCGTCAAAAGCCTCGACAGTTTCGACTTCGCCGCTATCCCGAAGCTCAACAAGATGCAGGTGCTGGAGTTGGCCCGATGCGAGTGGATCGAGCGACGCGAGAACGTCATTGCTCTCGGTCCCAGCGGCACGGGCAAGACGCATGTAGCGCTCGGCCTCGGTCTGGCCGCCTGCCAGAAGGGTCTGTCCGTCGGCTTCACCACGGCGGCTGCCCTGGTCAGCGAGATGATGGAGGCGCGTGACGAGCGGCGTCTGCTTCGGTTCCAGAAGCAGATGGCAGCCTACAAGCTCCTGATCATCGACGAGCTGGGCTTTGTGCCGCTGTCAAAGACCGGCGCGGAATTACTGTTCGAACTGATCTCGCAACGCTACGAGCGGGGTGCCACCCTGATCACCAGTAAT
>Ga0315915_1000031_pt1 | contig 90055 bp, 89 predicted proteins | sample MpolbnodulesMG_FD_207738 | JGI IMG/M metagenome (GOLD analysis project Ga0315915, IMG submission 207738) | Medicago polymorpha root nodule microbial communities from Los Angeles, California, United States - branched nodules | ecosystem: Host-associated > Plants > Roots > Nodule | place: USA... | reverse complement strand
CCGTCATCCGCGTCAGGGATTACGATGAAGCGCTGGCCGTCGCCAATGACACGCCCTTCGGTCTGTCTTCGGGTATCGCCACCACCAGCTTGAAACACGCGACGCACTTCAAGCGCAATGCCGAGGTCGGCATGGTGATGGTCAACCTGCCCACGGCGGGTGTCGACTTCCACGTGCCGTTCGGCGGCCGCAAGGCTTCCTCCCACGGTCCGCGCGAGCAGGGCAAATACGCCGCTGAATTCTACACCAATGTTAAGACAGCCTACACGCTGGCGTGAGACCAGCTTGCCCGTCCATTCCGGTCCGAGCGGTCCTGTAATGGCCTGGGACCTTGCTCAAGAGTTGCCGGGACGTTCCCCGCAACGAACCATAGCGAGGCAAGACACGTTCCCCTTCTGTGCTTCCGTGCTTCCAGAGTCGCATAAGGTATCGACGGGAATAACCTTGGTCTGTGCAAGCGACGGCCTGGGCTATGGCCTACCGCTTCCTCCCAGTAGGAACGCGGGAACTGTTGGGCTCGGACATTCAGGTCTTCGATGCCGACGGCAAACGCCATTCTGCCTGGTGAGTCGGCGTGATAGGCTAACCAACGCTTCCTAACAACATTTAAAGGCCTGCTTTCTTGATCGTCTCGTCGTGAAAATCCCAGAACTCGCGGAAAAATCGGCGCATTATATCGGAATGGCTCTGGTTTGCTGAGCGGATGGCTAGGAAACTGGCGTCAATCGGGATGCCAAAGGGGCGAACGACGACACCTCTTTCAACGAATTCGCTGGCGGATGTCGGATCGATGATAGCGATGCCGGCCCCCTCGCTGACGAGGGTGAGCGCGGTATGCGACAGGCGGGTTTCCAGAGTCGAAAGACGTCGAACCCCCGAGAGTGCGACTTCCACGCGCATCGCGAAGATCGTGCCGGGCTCCAAGCTGATCATCCGCTGCGCCTCCAGGTCAGCGGGGTGTATAACAGCGCGCTCGCAAAGCGGGTGTCGTTCGGGTATGGCGACGACAGCCATCATCGGGCGTGTCTCGATAATGAACCCCGAGCGTTCCAATGGACCATCGGCATAACCTATGTCGGCTTGGCCCGAGGCGACTGCTTCGATGACCATGGAAGATGGCAGCCCGCTTAATGAGGCGTGCAGGTTAGGCCTGTCGCGCAGAAAGCGTGCTAGAAACCGCGGAAGAATGCCGTTGGCCAATGCCGGCATCGCTGCAATTCGCAAAGTACCCGCCGCTTGACGCGCTATTTCCTCTGCCACTGCCGCAATCCGAGTGAGGCCGACGAACGCCCGGTCGACCTCCCTCCACAAGGTCAGCGCCTCTTGCGTCGGCGTTATCTGGTTGCCGCGACGTTGGAAGAGCCTCAGTCGCGTCGCGATTTCGAAATCACGGATAAGACGGCTGACGGCAGGCTGAGTGATCGACATGAGCTCCGCCGCGGTCGTCATTTGACCGGTCAGCATGACGGCGCGAAACGCTTCCACCTGCCGCAGGTTCATGGGTTTCCTCCATAACATTCAGTTATTCTTGTGCCGTTCATTCGAATTTGACTGCATGCATCAGGCATGCGATCCCTTCTGTCAATGGAAGAGCACGCCCCGGGCATTCACGGCTTGGCGGCAGCAATAAAATGGTCTCTCCGGGAACAAAACCGCTGAGAACCGGGCCGCTACATGGCGCCGGAGCGATGACGCACGTTACCACGCATCGACAACGAAAGGCTGGTCTGGTGAACACTTTGGGGCTTATGGGCTTCGGGCCCGACGGCTGGGGATACAGTATGCTGGCGGCGACCGGAACGACAGTCGCTGTCGCTGCCTGCGGCTTCTTCGTCGGAGCTCTGCTCGGCTGCCTGGGAGCGGCGGCGAGCCTTTCCCGCTTACGCGTGCTTCGCTTGGTGGCTGATTTCTATACCACGGTCCTGCGCGGCATACCGGACCTGCTGATTATATACCTCTTCTATTTCGGTTCGAGCTCGGTCATCTCGACCGCGTCGGCGCTGTTCGGCGCAGAGGGTTTTGTCGGCGCACCCTCTTTCCTAACCGGCGCGGTGGCGATCGGTGTCGTATCCGGCGCTTACCAGATGCAGGTTTTTCGCGGCGCCGTGCTCGCGCTGTCGAAAGGCGAGATCGAAGCCGGCCGCGCCTACGGCATGCCGTCCTTGCTGTTGTTCCGCCGGATCGTCCTGCCGCAGGCTGCGCGCTTCGCCATTCCCGGTATCGGCAACGTGTGGCAACTGGTGCTGAAGGAGTCGGCGCTGATTTCCGTCATTGGCCTGGTGGAGCTGATGCGGCAGGCCCAGATCGGCGCCGGCTCGACGCGCCAGCCCTTCAGCTTCTATCTAACGGCAGGCGCCCTCTATCTGCTGATCACGTTGCTGTCCGGACTTGGTTTTCGCTTCGCGGAAAAGCAGGCGATGCGCGGCGTCCGGAGGGGTGTCTGATGCCCTTTGATCTTCCTTTCCTGACTGAAAGTTTCGTCGCACTCTTGAGGGGCATTCCGCTCACCCTACAGCTGACCGTGCTCTCCGTCTTAGCGGGAGGCATTCTCGCCTTTGGGCTCGCCTTCATGCGCATTTCCCGCAGGTGGTGGCTGGATGCGCCGGCGCGGTTTTACATCCTCGTCTTCCGCGGCACGCCGCTTCTGGTGCAGATCTACATCATCTATTACGGCCTTAGCCAGTTTCCGGTGCTGCGCAACAGCGTGCTTTGGCCCTTCCTTCGTGAGGCCTACTGGTGTGCCATGCTGGCGCTGGCCTTCAACACCGCAGCGTATAGCGCCGAAATCATCCGAGGCGGACTACTTTCGGTGCCCGCCGGCCACGTGGAGGCGGCGCGCGCCTGTGGCATGTCCGGCTTCTTGTTGTTCCGCCGCATCGTCATGCCCTTGGCACTGCGACAAATGCTGCCCGGGTACAGCAACGAAATCATTCTTATGGTCAAATCGACGGCACTTGCCTCGACCATCACGCTCCTCGAAATCACCGGTATCGCTGCTAAGCTGATCTCCGAGAGCTACCGTCCGGTGGAAATCTTCGTCTGCGCCGGCGCAATCTACCTTGCCATCAATTTCCTGGTCTCCCGGCTTTTCGCTTGGCTGGAGTACGTCGTGTCGCCGGAGACCAGAAAGCCGGAGGAACGCCGTGCCTGACGCCACTACCATGCCCGCGGTCGCGCTTTCCGGCATCCGCAAGAGTTATGGCCCGCTCGAAGTGTTGCATGGCGTTTCGCTTGCCGCGCGGGAAGGGGAAGTGATTTCAATCCTCGGCTCTTCCGGTTCGGGAAAGTCGACACTGCTGCGTTGCATCAACATGCTTGAAGTCCCGAATGGCGGCTCGGTCGCGTTCCATGGTGAAACCATTTCGCTCGACCAGACGCCAGGTCGCGCACCGCGTCCCCGTGACAGTGCCCAGATCAACCGGTTGCGCGCCAAGGCGGCGATGGTGTTCCAGTCCTTCAATCTCTGGTCTCATTTGACCATTCTTGAAAATCTCATCGAGGCCCCGGTTCACGTCCAGAAGCGCAGCAGAAAAGACTGCCTTGCCGAAGCTGAAGCGCTGCTCGAGCGCGTCGGCATCGCCGACAAACGTCACTGTTATCCAACGCATCTTTCCGGCGGCCAGCAGCAGCGCGCCGCGATCGCCCGGGCGTTGGCGATGCGGCCAAGCGTCATGCTGTTCGACGAGCCAACCTCGGCGCTCGATCCCGAACTCGTCGGCGAGGTGCTGAAGGTCATGCGCGATCTCGCAGCCGAAGGTCGCACCATGCTGATCGTCACCCATGAGATGGCCTTTGCCCGTGACGTCTCCACACGCACCGTCTTCCTCCACAAGGGCCGGATTGAGGAGGAAGGCCCGCCTTTTGAAGTGTTCTCGAACCCGCGATCAGAGCGCTTCAGGCAATTCGTTTCGAGGGAACATCTGCAAGGCTAATGAAGCCTCTCTCTTCTCAATCAATCCGCCAGCAAAAACAAACCAGAGGTGAACCACATGAAGCTGAATACGATTATTGCCGCCGCACTGCTTGCCGTTGCCACAACCGGCCAGACGTCGGCACAGGAACAGAGGAAAGTCACCATTGCCACTGAAGGCGCCTATGCGCCGTGGAATTTTTCCGGCCCGAACGGTGCGCTGGAAGGGTTCGAGATTGATCTTGCCAAGGTGCTCTGCGAGCGCATGAAGGTCGAATGCGATATCGTGGCGCAGAATTGGGATGGCATCATCCCGTCGCTGACGGCGAAAAAGTACGACGCCATCATGGCGGCGATGAGTGTGACGCCGAAGCGTGAGGAAGTAATTGCCTTCTCGAGGCCCTATGCCGCGGGCATCAACGGCTTTGCCGTCGCAGCTGACAGCCCGCTCGCCGACATGCCCGGCACTGGCGAGGGCTATTCGCTCGACAGCCAGGCCGCCGAGGCGCAGAAGCGCATCGACGAAATTGCCGCCCGGCTCAAAAGCAAGGCGGTCGGCGTGCAAGGATCGACCACCGCGTCCACTTTCATGGAAACCTACTTCAAGGATGGCGTTGATATCCGTCCCTACAAGACCACGGAGGAGCACAATTTCGATTTGGTCAGCGGCCGTCTCGATGCCGTGCTTGCCAACGCGACCGTTCTTGCTGCGGCGCTCGAAAAGCCGGACATGCAGGGTGCAAAACTCTCTGGCCCCCTGTTTTCAGGCGGTGTCTTCGGCGTGATCGCCGTAGGCCTGCGCAAGGAAGACACCGCGCTCAAGGCTCAGTTCGATGAAGCGATCAAGGACGCCTTGGCGGACGGCGTCATCAAGGAGCTGTCGCTCAAGTGGTTCAAGGTCGACGTCAGCCCGCGCGGTTGACGCCCTGATGCGATCCGGTGCGGCTTTCACGGCCGCACCGATTGACGCTCAACAACCGGACATTTTCTGATGCCTTTACTGGACGATTGCGATATCGCGGTCGTCGGCGGTGGACTCGTCGGCGCTGCGTTGGCCTGGGGGCTTGCCCGAACCGGTCTCAAGACAATGGTGCTGGACGGCGGGGACCTCGATCCGCGGGCGTCACGGGCCAATTTCGCTCTCGTCTGGGTACAAGGCAAAGGTCTGCATGCGCCGCATTACGCCTTGTGGTCTAAGGCGTCGGCCGAACGCTGGCCGACCTTTGCTGCGGCGCTCGCCGCCGATAGTGGCATCGATGTCGCGCTCAGCCAGCGCGGCGCCTTTTCCTTCGCGCTCTCGCAAGGCGAGCTCGGTATGCTTGCAGCAGAACTCGAAACCATCGCAGCCGAAACCAACGGCGCTGCCGCGTCCTATGAGATCTTGACGGCGGAAGAGACGCGCCGGCGCCTACCGCTTGTGGGGCAAGATGTCGTCGGCGCGGCCTATTCGCCGGCGGACGGGCATGTTAATTCGCTGCGTCTTTTCCACGCGCTGCATACGGCCATGCGGCATCGCGGCGTCGATTATCGCGCCTGCCATGCGGTGGAGCGCATCGAGCCGGTGGACGCTGGTTTCCGGCTTGCCGGCGCATTCGGCACGATCTTCGCCCGTCGCATTGTGCTGGCCGCCGGCATCGACAATCAGCGGTTGGCGGCGATGGTCGGACTCCATGCCCCGCTCAAGCACAGCAAGGGCCAGATCCTGGTCACCGAAAAATGCCGCCCGCTCTTCGAATACACCTCGGCGACAATCCGGCAGGCGGATGAGGGCGGCGTGATGATCGGCGACAGCGAAGAGACGCATACTACCGCCATCGCCACGAACCAGGAGATCAGCGCGGTGCTCGCCAATCGGGCCGTCCGGGTCTTTCCCTGCCTCGCGGAACTCAACGTGGTGCGCAGCTGGGCCGGCTTTCGCGTCAAGACCCGAGATGGGTTGCCTATTTATGCACAGTCCGCCTCCCATCCCGGAGCCTTCATCGCGGTCTGCCATTCCGGCGTTACGCTTGCGGCGAACCATGCCCTCGTCGTCGCGCCGCAGATTGCTGGTGGCGCTCTTTCGTCCGATCTCGCACCGTTTCATTCGGGGAGGTTCCATGTTTCTGAGAATTCGTGAACCCGTCGAGGCGGTGACCTTCTCCTTTGACGGCAGAAGCGTCACGGCGGCGCGGGGCGACACGCTAGCCGCAGCCCTTCTCGCAGCCGGTGTCGAGACGTTTCGCGACAGCGTGGTGGGCGGAGAGCCGCGGGCACCCTACTGCCTTATGGGCATCTGCTACGAATGCCTCGTTACCATCGACGGCATCCAGAACCGCCAGAGCTGCCTGGTCGAAGTGCACGAGGGCATGGTGGTGAACAGCCAGCACGGCGCACGCCTCGTGACGGGGGGCGCAGACCGATGAGCATGCGCAGGATAACCGATACGGGTGCACTTGCGCCGCACTATGATCTCGTCGTCGTCGGCGCCGGTCCGGCCGGCCTGTCGGCCGCCATCGAGGCGGCCGCGGCCGGCGCCTCCGTGTTGGTCGCTGACGAAAACCTTGCGCCCGGCGGCCAGATATACCGGGGCGTGACCCGCAATGCGCCGGAAAGACAGGCTTTCCTCGGCGAGGACTACTGGAAGGGACGCGCGATCGCCGAGGCGTTCTCCGCTTCGCTCATCGATTATGCCCCCGCAACCACCGTCTGGAGTCTCGATGCCGCAGCGGCAGAGGGAGGATCGGCGAGCCTTGGCCTGACGCTCGGCGGCGCAGCGCGGATGATCTCCGCCCGCGCCGTCGTCCTGGCGACGGGCGCGATGGAGCGGCCCATGCCCGTTCCCGGCTGGACGCTGCCCGGCGTGATGAGCGCCGGCGCCGCACAGATCGCCCTGAAATCGTTGTCCGGCATTCCCGGCGGCCGCATCGTTCTCGCCGGCTGTGGGCCGTTGCTCTACCTGCTCGCCGATCAATTGCTGCGGGCGGGCGCGGAGATCGCGGCCCTGCTCGATACCGCCGACAGGAAGCAGCGGCTGGCGGCGCTGCGCCATCTTCCGGGTTTTCTCCTCTCGCCCTATCTCTTCAAAGGTCTCTCGCTGCTCTTCGACGTCCGGCGGCAGGTCAAGATCGTCTCCGGGGTTACGGAACTTGCGATTACCGGCACCCGCCACGCCGACGGTGTGCGCTTCCGGGCTGGCGGACGGGAAGCGCCGATCGCTGCCGATTGCGTCCTCCTGCACCAGGGCATTATTCCGGGCATCAATCTCGCAAGCGCCGCCGGCTGCGCCATCGAATGGAACGACGCGCAGCGCGCCTTCCAGCCACGAACGGACAAACACGGCCGCACCTCGGTTGCCGGCGTGCTGTCGGTCGGTGACGGAGCGAGCATCGGCGGAGCCGAACATGCCGCGGTGTCCGGTCGCATCGCGGCGCTGACTTCCCTCACGGATCTCGGTCTGCTGCCGCCATCGGGAACCGCTTTCCGACTGGCGGAACTGGAAAGGCAACGCCAGGTCTATCGCCGCGGCCGCGCTTTCCTGGATGCACTGTATCGGCCCGCCCGCCAGTTTCTTGCGCCGTCTGACCCCGACACCATGGTCTGCCGCTGCGAGGAAGTGCGCGCCGGCACGCTACGGCAGGTGATTGCGCTCGGCGTACCAGGGCCGAACCAGCTCAAGACCTTTCTGCGCTGCGGCATGGGCCCGTGCCAGGGCCGCATGTGCGCCTCGACCGTAACCGAAATCATGGCGGCCGAACGCGGCATCAGCCCGGCCGAGATCGGCACTTACCGCCTGCGCGCACCAGTCAAACCGCTGCGCCTCGCCGAGCTCGCGGCTCTGCCGCAGGCGTCTGCCGCAGTTTTCGCCGTAACCGGTCGGGCGCGCGAACACGATTCAATCGAAGAAGAAGGAAAGAACCAATGACGACACGTCACATTCACACCCCCATCATGCACCGCGTCGTTGAGCACAACGGGATCATCTTCGTCGGTGGTACCACCTGCGACGACGACAGCCTCGACATGGCCGGCCAGACTCGCGAGATCCTTGCCAAGCTCGACAAATATCTCGCTGAAGCCGGCTCGGACAAGACGAAGCTGCTTTCGGTGACCGTCTTCATCACCGACATGGCCTTGAAGCCGCAGATGGACGCGGTCTGGAAGGAATGGCTTGCGCCGGAAAGCTTTCCCACCCGCGCCACCGTCGGCGTTGCCGATCTCGGCGGCACGACGCTGATCGAAATCGTCGTCACCGCGCATAGCTGATCCCCGTCGCGCCGAACCCAATCAGATCAGAAAGGCTCTCAGATGAAAATCAGCAATGTCAGGATCTATCGTGTTGAGGGCGGCGGCCTGCGCCCCGTGATCATCGAGATCGAGACGGACGAGGGCATTTCGGGGTTCGGCGAGGCCGGCGTTGCCTATGGCTACGGCGCCCCCGCCGTTGCCGGCATGCTCGAAGACATGGCGTTGCGGCTGTCCGGCCGCAACCCCCTGGAGATCCGCCGGATCTGGCAGGATCTCTACGACCAATCCTTCTGGGCGAAGGGGGGAGGGGCGATATCCTTTGCGGCAATCAGCGCCATTGAGCTGGCGCTCTGGGACATCAAGGGCAAGGCGGCCGGGCTGCCGGTCCACGACCTCCTAGGCGGCGCGATGCGCGGCGATGTCAAGCTTTACGCCAACGGCTGGAACCACGAGCATGACGACGTCGTCAACTGGGCGAAGGCCGCCGCCCGGCCGCTCGCGGACGGCTACCGCGCCCTCAAGGCCTATCCCTTCGCCTATGAACTTCCTGATGGCACGTTCCGCCACGTCTCGGCGCGCATGCTGGACGATGGCCGCTTCCGCCAGGCGATCGAAAGAGTCAAAGCCCTGCGCGCGGAGGTCGGCCCGGACATCGAGCTGATGCTCGACCTGTCAGGGGGGCTCTGCGACGACCAGCTGCTGCGCTTTCTCGATGTCTGCCGCGATCTCGACATAACCTGGATTGAGGAGCCCCTCGATCCCTTCAACCTCAATGGCCTGTCGCGGGTTGCGGCCCGCAGCGGCATTCCGATCGCGCTCGGCGAGCGGGTCTATGGCCGCGGCGGTTTCCGCAACGTGCTCGATACTGGCGCCGTCTCGATCGTCATGCCCGACATCGCCAATTGCGGCGGCATGCTGGAGGCGGTGCAGATCGCCGGCATGGCGGACACCTACAACGTCCGCGTTTCGCCGCACAATTGCGCCAGTTCGCTGTGCACCGCCGCCTCGCTGTCGCTCTGCGTAGCGATTCCGAATGCGATGAACCTCGAAGTCTATCCCTATTTCGCCGACTCGAACACCTACGTCCAGGTGCTTGAAAACCCGCCTGAACAGGCTGTGAGGCGCGATGGGAAGTTGCAAGCGAACTCAATGCCCGGGCTCGGAATCATCGTTGACAGGAGACGCATCGAAGCTTTTATGAGCTTCGCTCTTGTCTGACTTCACTCGCTTCAGTTTTTTCTAATCGAACAGTATCCGACACCCTCAGAGGTCGTTCGCCGTCCAGCTGCCCCAGAGGTGTGAGTTGCCTATAGTCAATCGATGGGAACTTGAATCTCGTTCCCGCTTCTTCCGCGAGCAGGCGATGAAGGCGTTTGCCCCCATCGCAAAGCCGCCGCCAAAGACAAGGGAACAGTTGGCGACAGGGCTTCCAGAACGATACATAAGATCGAACAAGCTATGCGTTTACTGACATGCGGCTACTCGAAGCGGAGAAACATTCGGTATTCATCACTATGGAGCACCGGACTTCACGAGAATTGAGGCAAGGCTCGCGATGTCTCCCGATCTAACGCCAACGAATTGATCTCCGCTCGTAAGGCCAACAGCCTCTAGTCTCGGATTCTCTCGCCGTTGCGATCAAAGACGAACACACGCTCTGGATCGATCCTGATAGTGACTGGAGTTTGTTCATCACGTCGGCCGCCGTGGGTAAGCACGCTCAGTTTTGTTGCGTTCGGCAGCGCGCCGTGTAGACACGTGCTATCCCCAAGCTCTTCGATGAAACTGATTGTCAAGGGTAGCGCCTTCGCGTCCGAGGCTTCGCAAAGCTTCACATGGTCGGGGCGGATACCCAGCCAGACTTCCGCTTCCGCGCCATACGTACTATTCTTTAGAGGTAATTGTAGTCGCCCTCCGCTATGATCTGAAAGATATTCCACGGTGGTGCCGCCAGTGCCGGTTTCCAACACGCGCGCCTTGATGAAATTCATCCGCGGCGTACCCACAAATCCGGCGACGAACATGTTGTCAGGGTTGTCGTAGAGTTCCAGAGGATGGCCGACCTGCTGGACCTTGCCGACGTTTAGAACGACCATCTTGTCGGCAAGGGTCATGGCCTCCACTTGATCGTGCGTGACATAAATCATCGTGTTGCCGAGACGTCTGTGCAGTTGCGCCAGTTCCGCCCGCATCTGAACACGCAATTCCGCGTCGAGGTTGGAAAGCGGTTCGTCGAACAAAAACACCTTCGGCTCACGCACAATTGCCCGCCCTATAGCCACACGCTGTTTCTGCCCGCCGGAGAGCTGCGCGGGTTTTCTCTCCAGCAGCTTCTCCAGTTGTAGGATGTGTGCCGCCTTTCGCACCCGTTCCTCGGTTTCCTTTTTTGGGGCTTTGGCAAGTCTCATGCTGAAGCCCATATTCTGCGCGACGGTCATGTGCGGATAGAGCGCATAGGATTGAAACACCATTGCAACGCCGCGCTTTGCGGCATCGACATCGTTGATACGTTTGCCGCCGAGACGAATCTCGCCCGCCGTGATGTCCTCAAGACCGGCAATCGTTCGCAGCAATGTCGACTTCCCGCATCCAGACGGCCCGACAAAAACGACAAACTCACCGGATTGAACATCAAGGTTGATGTCTTTCAGAACCTCAACGGTTCCGTAACTCTTGCAGGCATTCAGGATCTGTAACGACGACATGGCGATATTTCCATTTGAGAGACGGCGGGAGGGGCGTAAATCAACCCTTGGTTCCCGATGATGCGATGCCTTCAACAATCTGACGCTGGAAAATCAGAAAGAAAACGAGCGGCGGGATGGCGGCGAGCAGATTCGCGGTCATGACCACATCGACCGTCGTGTGGGACAGGGGCGCATTGAACAGGCTCACCACCTGGCTGACCGTGAATAGTTCCGGCTTCTGGCTGATGACAAGCGGCCAGATGAAATTGCCCCATGTTTTCATGAAGGTAAGTATCGCTAGTGTCACCAGGGCGGTTTTGGACAATGGCAAGGCGATGAACCAGTAGAGCTGGAAATGCGTCGCGCCATCCAGACGGGCTGCCTCCAGCATTTCCTGCGGTATGCTCTTCATAAATTGGGTGAGCATGAACAGACCGAAGGCGGAGGCCAGGCCCGGCACGACCAGGCCCTGCATCGTGTTCAACCAGCCGAGTTTGGCCACGACCAGATAGGTCGGGATAAGCGTAGCCGCCGTTGGCACCATCAGGGACAGCATTACCAGAGCAAAAAGGATGCGTGCGCCCGGAAACCGAAACAGGGCGAACTCGAAGGCGGCCATGGAGCCGATCAGCAGAACGCCGGCGATCGTCAGAACCGTATAGGCCACGGAAACATAATAGGCGCGCAGATAGCCCGTTTCGCTCAAAACCCGTCTTATGTTCTCGATCCCCGCACTCAATGATGTCGGATAAAGGCGCGGATTGAGGGACGCGGGCACCCCCGGATCGGCGAAGACCACATTGAACATCCACCAGATAGGAAAGACCATGACCAAGGCAATACATAGGGCCGCGGCCCATTTGGCGACCGACCAAGGGGTGATCCGGGAGTAGTTTCGCTTCAGTCCGGTCATGTCCGGGGATCCCTTTTCTGGAGGGCGAAGATGGCGGCCGTGATGAGGACGATAACGAAGGTCAGCACGAAGCCATAAGCGGACGCGAGGCCAAAGCTCAAACTTCCGAATCCACGCCCCATCATATCCATTACCGGGAACAGAAGCGCTTTCTGACGTCCGCCGTAATCAAGGAAGGATGATCCGGTCAAAAGCCAGGGCAGGTCGAAAACCTGAAGCGCGGAAATAAAGCTGTAACTGATGACGAAAATCATTACTGGCTTGATCATCGGCAGCGTAACGTACACGATCTCCTGCAACTTCGTCGCGCCATCGAGCCGGGCCGCTTCATAATAGTGTCGGGGAATGTTTTTGAGGCCTGCGAGGAGAATGACCATGTTGAACCCCGCTGACACCCATACGTCCACCGCGATCATCGAATAGAGCATCACGTCGGGATCGTTAAGAAAGCGGATATTCCCCGCGCCCAGCCAGCCCGCGAGGAGGTTAAACATCCCAAAATTGGGCGCGTAAAGCCAGCGCCAGATCGTTGCCGCCAGGAAAAGCGGCATCACGACAGGAACGAAGTAGACGCTGCGGAAGAAGCGGCCCCAAAATCCCGCAAAATGATCGACAAGCAGGGCAAGGCCGAAGGCCACACTAACGCCAAGCGGCACCGTGATGGCCACATAAGCGGCCAGGTTTCCGGCTGCAATTCTGGAGTTACGCGACCCCAATACGGTTTCGTAGTTCTTCAGCCCGACAAAGACCGGTTCGCGCACAGTGTCCCAATCGTAGAAACTGTACCTGAAACCGCTCAGGATCGGATAGAGAAAGAAGGCGCCAAAAAGGATCATGAACGGCGCCAGCATCAGATAATTCCAGAAGGTTTTCTGCATCTCGTCAACCCGGCTCGAAGTGGGCCAGCCCTCCCGGGGACCGGGTCGGACTGGCCTTTTCATGGTCTGCTATTCGTCCGCGACTAGTTCGTTGAGTTCATCAACAATCCGCTTCGCGCCGTCTTGCGGGGTTTCGTCCCCTTCCACGATGTCGGCAACACCGTCCAGAAGGACGGACCAGTAGTCGGAAGGGTAAGGCTTCACGAAGAAAGGCGGGCGATTGAAGATCGCATGCTTCGAGGCTTCGTTGGTGATTGCCAGAAGCGAGTGACTTGAGACTTGCGGGTCCGCCAGGGCCGCATCGTTGCTGTTGAAGCGCCCAAGAGCGGCGGCCCAGCGCGTCATCTGCTTCTTTTCCGCAACATAAGCCGCGAACTCCCAGGCGATCTTGGCATTGGCCTTCGGGGCTATCGCAATGAATTCGAAGCCCTTCACACCGCCATACTGGCCTTCCTGAGCGCCCGGCACCAGCACGCGGTCATACTTCAAGCCCCGCTCCTTGGCGGCTTGTTCGAAGATCGGGTCGACCCAGGGGCCGCTGACAAGGAAGGCAAGCTGATTGGTGGTGAAAAGATCTTTTGTTACCTGGTCGTCCTCGGACGTTCCGGACGTGTAAGGCTTGATGTCGAGAAGCATCTGAGTGGCTTCCGCCAGCTTTTCCGGCGCAATCCGCGTTTTCTTGTTATCGAAATCGATGCCCCATTCGTCAGGGGCGGCAACCCCGGAATAGATGTTGGCGAGTGACAACCAGGACTGCGACATATCTGGAACGGCTTTTTTCCCGACGGCCTGGATTTTCCCCATCTGGGCCTTCCAGTCGCTCCAGTCCGTGATCGGCTGCTTGGGATCAATGCCCGCCTCCTCGAGGACGGTAAGATTACGATACATGAAGGAACCGTAACCAGTATACGGAAGGCAATACATCACACTTGGCTGTGGCGTGCACATTTTGATGAGATCCGGATTAAACTGAGCCCTGAAGTCCTCGGGCATGGCCATCCAATCCTCATAGATATTCTTCAAAGCGCCCGCTTGCGCGAGAATCGCACCCAAAGACGTGGAATTCATGAACACGTCCGGCCCGGTGCCGCTCGAGGCGCCCGCGATCTGACCGGTCAACAGATCGTCGTCACCGCGACCGGAAATGGTGATTTCAAGGCCCGGATGCTTGGCCGTGAACTCCTCGATGAAAGTCTGCTGAAGCTTTAACGCCTCACCTTGAGCGAAGTCGGAATACACCCAGTAATCCAGTTCCTGCGCATGCGTCACGCCCGATGCGAGAGCGCCCGTCAGCGCCAACACCGTGACCGATCCAAAACCAATCCAACCCATTTGTTCCTCCTTTTTGGACAGCTTCCCTAAGCTTACCCATTTGCAGCGCGAGCCGCTCCTCAGTTAGTTAGGCACGTTAACAAACTCCTGCTCAGTTCTCAATGGCTTTTTCACTTGCTCGATTAAAACGCTTGATTTGCGCGCCGAAAAGTTTGTAAGGCAGATTAACTAACCAAGAATGAGATATTTCATGAACACGATAGCAGTGGGCATAGACATTGGTGGCACCAAGACGCATCTGCGTTCGCTGGCCGATGGGCGCGTGGTGGGCGACAGGGTCGTGCCCACGGCATCATGGCGCACGCACGACTGGACGGGCGACGCAAGGGCATTGGTTACAATGATCAATTCGTTGGTGTCCGGCGGTACCATTGCTGCGCTGGCTGTGGGTGCGCATGGCTGTGACGCCCAGCACGAATGCGATGCTTTCCAAGCGGCATTCGAAGACCATGCTGGCTTTCCGGTGCGGGTCGTCAACGATGCCGAGCTTATTCCGCCGGCCATGGGGGTTTTTGACGGCATAGGGATTGTTTCCGGCACCGGCTCCATTGCCGTTACGCGCAATCCCGACGGCACCATGCTTGTCGCCGGAGGTTGGGGATGGGTTATAGGGGATGAAGGTAGCGCAAGCGGGCTTGTGCGGGAAGCCGGGAGGCTTGCCAGTCTGTATCTCGATGGTGGCGGAGCAGCCGACGAACCTCTCGTTCAGCTGCTTTGCCAAAGTTTCGCGATCGCATCGCCGGTGCGGATTGGAAGCTGTATCTCATCGAGCGGCAGCGGTGCGCGTCTCGGACGTCATGCGCCGGCCGTCTTCGAGGCGGCCAGCCTGGGATCGAAACTGGCGCAACGCACTCTGGACGAAGGTGCCGCAGCACTGGCCACTCTGGTGGAACGTTTGCTCAACCGGGGAGCGCAGGCGCGCAATCTGGTTGCTGGCGGTGGTGTCGTCATGGCGCAGCCAGGCTTCGCAAGGTTGCTTCTCCATCACATAAACGCGCGTTCCGAGGGACGTGTTCAGGCACAAATATTGGACAAGCCACCTGTCGCGGGCGCGTGCGCGCTTGCGCTTCGGATGATCCAGACAACACCACAAGTTTACCAACCGAGGAGTACAAAATGAGCTATCGTTCCACGATCGCACGCCAGCCGCAACAGCTTGCGAGCAGCTTGGCCGCTATTGAAGCCGAGCTTGAGAAGCTTGATCTGGCACCCCTGCGCGAGGGTGTGCTGGGGATAACCGGTATCGGCGCAAGCTATGAGGCCGCCGTCGTGACGGCCGGCGAACTGCAACGACGTGGCCGGCGCGCCACAGCTTGGCATGCCGTTGACCTCATGGAACCCGGCAATCCCGTGGACGCGATCGTCGCGCTTTCGTCCGGCGGACGAAGTGTTGAACCGGTCACAGCATTACGCAAACACGCGGGTGTCTTTTCTATCGCTGTCACGAGCGAAGGCGACAATCCGCTTGCCGAAGCCGCACGCAGCTCGATTTGCTTTCAGTCTGGCGCGGACGCCACGCCTTCAAGCACTGGCTACACCGGGACGCTGCTCGCAACCGGCATGCTGAGCGATGCTCTGTGCGGCAAGAGCACGGATTGGAGGCAGCTAACCAAACTGGCTGGGCAGGTGCTGGCCGAAAGCGCGGCGAAAATGGAACGGGCTGGAGCGATTTTCAGGCAAAGGCGTGCGATCGATTGTGTGGGCGCGGTCTCCGCATTGGGAACGGCCGGCGAAGCTGGCCTGTTGATCCGAGAAGCCGCCCGCATTCCCGCCGGGGCGACGAACACGTTGCATTATCTTCACGGTCCGATGGAGCCGATGGACTCTACCACTGGCGTGCTGATTTTTGGCGACGGACGCGAACTGAAGCTGGCGCAGGACATGGCCGAGATAGGGTGTGCCGTGCTGCTTGTGACCACAAACACTGAAATTGCCGATAAGGACAACCTCACCGTCGTTCGCGTACCAGCCTTTGAAAACCGCATCGCGCGTGCACTTCTGGATATCTTACCTGCGCAACTGCTTGCGGCAGACCTGTCGGATGCAGCCGGCCTGACTGATACGAAATTCCGGTATCGTCAGACCGACACAAAAATAAACAAGGCGTGAGGTGGACACGCTTTAACGGGGTGGGCGCAGGATAAGAATCTATTCTGCGCCGTCTCCGATCACAAGTGCTTCCGCATTGTGCTGTGTAAGGCGCTGTATTCCCCTTAGCGTCGCCTCGGTCCCCAGACTCGTCACCTCGATCTTGGTCGGCCCCGTCAATCCATTGACGACATCTCGGACCTTCGGCAGAATCATCGCGTTCTGCCCGATGCCGCCGCCGAGCACCACCAGTCCCGGATCGAGCACCGAAACACAGGCCGCAACCAGCCTTCCAACATTTTCGGCGTGTCGATCGACATGGTCGCGTGCAACGGCATGTCCTTCCCGCGCCAATGAAAACAGGGAAAAAGCATCTTTCGGAGATGCTTCTCCTTCCGGCCATTCGAGCGAAACGCGCTGCATCAGGCTCTCCGATCCCAAATAGTCTTCCAGCGCCTCTCTACACGGCTGAATATCTGGTGCCCAAGGGAACGGAAGCGAACTGATTTCTCCCGCACCCCCATTCCGTCCGCGAACCAATTCGCCGCGCAACACGATCCCCATACCCACTTTGACGCCGACCTGTATATAAACGAAATCGGCTGCATTTGCCGCGATCCCAAATGCACTTTCCGCTATCGCGGCGCAGTTCACGTTGTTTTCTAGGATGATAGGAATATCCAAGCTTGCGATTGAGTGCGATATATCGGGATAGAGCGCGGCTATCTCTTCGGACGAGGAGATTTGCTTTTCCACCTTTGTCGGGAGAGCTATGCCAATTGCTCGCAAAGGCCCCCAGTTATCCTGCGTGGCCAGGCGGACGTCGTTCAGCGCTTGCGCGACTGCCCGCTCCAGTTCGGGCGTGAACCGGCGTTGATCAGAGCTTAAATGATAGCCACCACTATAGAGAATACGGTTGTCGAGCGTCGATACTTTCAGGCGCACATTGGTTGAACCGGCATCAATGGCAATAGCGTGACCAACCCCGGCTCCTAACTTATACATAATGGCTTTTCGGCCTGTGCCGCGCTGCCGCAAACCGATCATCTCAACATAGCCCAGACGGTCCAAATCTTCCATTGCGATGGACATGGTGGGGCGAGACAACCCAAGCCGTTCAGCCAGTTCTGGGCGCGTAGCCGAACCGCCCCGGGCCAACATGCGAAAAACAGCGCGAGCGCTGGCTGTCAGCTTTGGAGTGTCGGTTGGCGTATCTAAAAGTGACGTCAAAGAAAACCCAATTTGATAAGCGGAATGCGAGCGGAACGTCGCAGCTGAGAGCAGCCGACATTATTCCGACCCACCACTTTCATCAACGCGATCCAGGAAAATGTCAAATAGTGCTCGCTCTTCTCTAAGGGTCATGCGAAGTGGGGCAGGTCACTGGGCAAGATCGACACCATCGACTTTTTTCGTCCTTGAGGGCGGCAACCGACGCTTTCGCGTTGAAGGCGGGGCTGTGATTGCGGCACGTCGACTCGTCACCGCTGTCTGTTCCCGGCACGCAGCCGTGTTCATGAGCCGAGAGCCAAATATCTCCACCCTTCAATTTCCCGAGCCCCCTCTCTCTCAGCAGGCACCCTTCCATATGGCGCCGCGCGACTCATCGAGCTTTGGTTTAGGTTCGCTCTTGTCTGATGTCACTTGCTTTACTTTTTCTAACTGAAGAACGTCTGGCACACTCCAGAGATCCGTTCATCGTCAGACAGAACGTAAAACTGCCGCCAGCGGTCGAAGCAGGTACATGGATGAGATATCCCAAACGCGATTACATCGCCGATGCTCAGGCTTGAAGAGGCATCAAAGCGTAGATAGGCATGTTGGTCGTTAAGTTTGAACACGGACATCAACGAGGGATCGTGTTCAGGATTTCGGAGCCCGTCGCGGAAAACCGCAAGCGGAACCGGCATGCCTTGGTCAAACGAGACGTCCCGCATCCCAAATCCGCAAATTGCAAGGCCGGGCTCCGGAATAGATAGAATCTCAGCCCAGAGCTTTAACGCGGGCCTAAAGGAATGCTCAGCGGAAACTCTGTCTTTTCCGACAAGCAATCCGCCTCGCTGGTCCATTGCGGACAGCCCCCGTCGGTAAATTCCGTGATCATAAAAGAAAATAGCACCACTTCTTAGAAGCAGGAATGAGTTCGCATCCTTCTCCACGACTGGTCTAAGCGCTTCAATCACGCGGTCGAAATAGAGGGAGCCTCCGGCAGAGATTATGAGGGCGTCTGCAGGCGCTATCCGGCGCAGATGCAAAAAAAAGCGGGATACGAGGGAAAGCAAGGCATCAATACCCTCGATGCGCGCCATTTCTGTCAGTCCCTCCACGGAGCCTTCATAAGTGGCAACACCTCGCAGGACCAACATTGGGTCGCGCAGGATTGCTTGGGCTACTAAGTGGGCAGACTCAAAGGTACGTGCGCCGCTGCGACCCGCACCCACTTCCACAAGTACCGGTATTGAAGATTCTGCTGTGGCTGCTGCGGCACTGAGCACTGCCACCGCTGCAACTGAGTCGGCGATACAAACGATTTCGCATTCCGGAAATTCGTTCTGCAATGCCGCGAGTCTTGGAGCATTCCGCAAGCCGCCCAGCCCGTTCGCAATCAGGATCCTACTGATACCGTGAGAAAGCATCGCTTCGGCTTGTTGGAGGTTGGCAACAGTAGCCGCCCACGCGCCAGCTTCGATGAGATCAGCAGCAATGTCGGCTGACATTGGTGTCTTGGCGTGAGGCGCAATCCTAACACCTGCGGCACGAGCATATTCCAGGAAGAAATCGCGGTTATGGCAGTATGCGGTCTCGTCTAGCGTCAGAGCAGGCAGCAACACCTCGCACGCAGACGGGCGTAATCCAACGACGGACGAAATCGTGTGGTGAAATTGTCCCAGCGGCATTCGGTATCTCATCCTTCATGGCTTGGTGTGGAACGACTCGCGAGTGCGATGACGCCAGCAATGGTGATGAACAGTGACCCTACCAGCATGCCCAAACCGGGGAGTTCTCCCCAAACGATAAAGCCAGCTACGACTGATAAGGGCACTGCAGAGTAACGAAACGGAGCTATCTCAGCGAGTGTAGCAATGCGCGTTGCTTGCACAAAAATCCAAGTACCTGCCGCAGCGAATACTCCTGCATATGCAAGAAGGATGAAATCCTGAGGGGTCATCGGCAGGTAACCCCGAGCAGCAATTATAGGTGCAACAAAGACTGGTACCGAGAGCGTCGTTAAGAGGGCCACAAGGCCGGATGGAACATCCGCCGATGTGTGTCGAGTAAACAGATCTCGGGCGCTAAGGAGGAGGGTAGCAGAGCATGCGAGAAACATCGGTAAATTAACACCGGTGGAGACCGGCCGTGCGAAAATCAATACGCCGGTGAACCCAAGCATCACACTGATTGCAAGTCTTCCCGTCAGCCGTTCACGGAAGAATAGGGCCCCGGTACCAGCAGAAATAACGGGCGCTAGCATCATGATGGCCGTTAATGTCGCCAGCGGCATCTCAGCAAGGGCAAAGACGAAGGCAAGACTTGCAAGCCCATCACAAGCAGATCTGATCATCACTGCCGGCATCAACGCATGCTTCCAGCTGTAAGTAGTACCAGTGAACCGCAAGAGTACGAGAAGCGAGGCGGCGCCGATTACGCCTCGAACCATCATGACCTGAAGGGTGTCGAATCTCTCGGTCAGCAGCTTGGTGGCGACGTCATTCTGTATGTAGAGAGTCATGGCGAGGACAACGAGCGCTGCGCCTTTAAGTGCTTGGTTTTGCATCGCCTACCGCCGGTAGGACCTGTCGATCCGGTCAAGAAGACGCAAGTGGGCGTCCCATTCTAACGCGAGATCGCCATCGTCGAATGAGACGATGTCTGCCTGCTCGGCCACCCTCGACCTGACCGACACGTCAGGCAGTTTTATCTCGCGATTCATCGAAAGCGTCGCGACCTGGATTTCGCAAGCAAGATTGAGATAATACATTAGGTTGAACGCCTCCGCGACACTGCGTCCAACGGTCAGGAGCCCGTGGTTTCGAAGGACAAGGGCTCGCTTGTTCCCGAGGTCGGCGATAATGCGATCGCGCTCTTCAAGATCAAGCGCAATGCCCTCGTAGTCGTGATACGCGACATGCGGCTCTAGGCCGAGAGCGATCTGATTCAGAGGGAGAAGCCCTTCCTGTAGGCTGGAAACGGCCATGCCCGCTTTTGTGTGCGTGTGAATGACGCAGAGTGCATCATGTCGCGCACTGTGGATGGCGCTGTGGATTACGAACCCCGCTCTGTTCACCCGGTAGGGATTGTCTCCGATCTTGTTTCCGTCGAGATCGATCGTGACCAGCGAAGAAGCACTGATTTCCTCCCAGAGCAAACCGTAAGGATTGATGAGGAAGCGGCTGTCCTGATCCGGCAGCCGAAGAGTGGCGTGTGTGTAGATAAGATCTGCCATGCGGTAATGGGCTATCAAACGGTAGCACGCCGCGAGTTCGACCCGGTGCTTCCATTCTGCGCTGTGCAAATGCATTGGTGTGCACTCCTCGTCGTTCAGGCGCCGTGATTGAGCAGTTCAAGTAGCCGCTCAGCCGCGGTCGCGAGATCCTCCGTTTCGCGGGCAAAGCAAAGCCGAAAGTAGCCTTCGCCGGCCATGCCGAACGCTCGCCCTGGTGCCAGCCCAACGCCAGTTTCCCGCAACAATCTTCCGGCGAATGCCGTCGAATCAGTGACCCCGTCGATGCCGAAAAACAGGTAAAAGGCGCCGGGAGGCGCAAAGTGTATGCGGGAAGAGGTTGCGAGGACTGAGGAGACTCTTTCAAGCCCTCTTCGGCACCTGTCCATCTGCGCGGTCAGAAATGCCTCGCCATCGTTTAGCGCCGTACAGGCAGCGCGCTGCATGAACACTGCGACGCCTGAAGTTGAATACTGGATCAGATTTTCAATGGCTGGCCCGAGCGCTACCGGCGCTTCGATCCAACCAATCCTCCAGCCGGTCATTGCCCAATTTTTTGAGAAGGTGTTAACGAAAAGAACGCGGTCTTCTTCCGTTATAAGTGAATGGAGCGACGGCGCCGCCAAGGCCCTGGAATAGGTAAAACGGCCATAAACCTCGTCCGCGATTATCCAGAGGCCATGCTTCCGAGAAAGATCCAGTATAGCCTGCAGAAGTAAAGGACCAGCGGTCCAGCCGGTCGGGTTTGAAGGCGAATTCAAGAAAATCGCGCGGGTTTTGGGTGAGATCGAGGCCTCGAGCAAAGCGAGGTCCAGAATCCAACCGGTTGGGTCGAACTGCATGGCGACCTCACGGACGTGGGCGCCGGCTACTCCGACAGCTGCGGAGAAGTTCGGCCATGCAGGGGTGGGCACCAAGATCTCGTCGCCTACCCCTGCCACGACCCGAACCGCAAGTTGGATCGCCTGCATTCCAGAGCCCGTGACAAAGAAACGGCCGGGTTCAAATTGCTTTCCGAAGAGCCCGTGATAGACACGATCATGATATTCGGCGAGCGCGCGGCGAAGCTCAGGGATACCCGGCTGCGGCATGTAAAACGTTTCGCCCCGCTCAAGTGCCGCTGCTGCCGCGTGACAGATGACGGCGGGCGTCGGCAGATCGCCCTCTCCGACCCAAAGAGGAATGATGTCGGAGCGTCCAAAACCATGCTTCATCACCGCAGCGATGCCGCTCGCTGGTGCCGCAACGGCTTGTGGGCTGATGGACAATGGGGGGCTGATCATTATTAGCTCCGGATCACAGAAAAACGGGCCAACGGCCAGGCAGAGACGGTCCGTCGGCCCGTAAAGCGCGCCTTGAAAAGGCGTCGGGGAAGCTTACTGGTGATCGTAAGGATTGCCGCGCGTCACGAAGGGAACAATACTAATTTGTCCGCTGTCATCGGACCGGTAACCGCGTACGCCAGCATAGGAAATCTTGTTGGCGTCCAGGAGATTCTTCGCTGCCTCTTCTTGGCCTTCGGGCACGTAAAGGAAGAAAATGCGCGTTTCGTATTCTGGTAGGGGATCGCCTGCTTCAGATGCTGCCTTCCACAGTGGCACCTTGGCCGGATCAAGAGCCTCCTCGACGTCGCCGATCTCGCGGGTCTTGCCATCGGAGTCGATGACAACAATATCGGGATAGTAATCTCCCGAAGGACCGGGAACCGCCCGCTTCTTCTCCGGAGCGTTGGTCAATGTCGTATAGTTTGCCGGCCAGGTCGTCTGGCCTGGAAATGGAAAGCGGTTCGCCGCAACGAAGGCGACAACCTCATCATGCGAGGGTATTGGCATCTTGTTCTCCTTGTAGATTTGTTGAATTTGCCGGATGACCGCCTCAACGTACGGACCATTCCGGACCGCGGGGCGTGTCGATCCATTCCGGCCAGCGATAGTCTACTGGCGCTCGGAAGTCCGAAGGAAGCTGGGGCGGAACCCACCGCGAACCGCCGACACCGCCGCCAGTTCTTTCGCGGAATTCCTGCTGGGCGCGCTCAAGCGCTGCCCCATCGGTCATCATGTCGAGGATCGTCGTGGAGATGACGTCCGCCGCCTTGCTCCACATCGGGTCGATACACGCCGGATCGCCATTCATGGCGTGCCGTAGCCACTCGCCGTAGCGCTTGCCGGCTGGATCCGGCTTGAGCGTGGGACGGGCGACATAAAGGCGGACCGTGGGCGCATGCCACGTATACTCAACATAGTCGTCCGCGGCGTAATTGAGCTGCCATGGCGGGAGCTGCTGGCGGAAGGCGGCTTCGGCCTCCTGCGGCGGGGTCAGCCGCATCATGTTGTCGATGAACGGCTCGTCCATTGGCTCGATGCCGTGATTGCGCTGTCCCTCGCGGGCGAACTGCTTGGCCGCATCGCTCCATACGGGCGCGCCGAGCTTTTCGAAATTGCGGAACGTCAGTTCGGCAAGCGCATGATTGGGTAGGCCCGCGCGGGTCTTGGTAATCCAGTCCGCACGCCACGTGCAATGGGTCATCGCAGCGATGTGCTCGGCGTTGCGATCGAGCACGGAGAAGACGGTCTCGCACATTTCCAGCGTCGGAGCGCGCATGGAGTACTGTATCTGCGAATATGCTGGCGCGAGGTTGTCGGCCGCCGCCTGCCCCGCGACGGGAATGAATTCATTGAGGGTCCAAGTACCGGTGTGCGGCAGCATGGATTCCTTCATCATCTTCGAATTCGTGTACATGAGGCACACGGCGTCGATGGCACCCGGCGCGCGGGCGGTCGCATGGGCATGCGCTACGCCACCGCCGCGACTCTGGTCGAGCCAGGTCTCCGGATGGTCGCATTCGAACGTGTAGATCCGGCTCCAATATGGCGCGCTGGTCGTGTCCCAGAAGCAGCCGTTGGTGAGCGCGTTGAAGGAATGCGGATGAAAACTGATCGCGGCATCCAGCCCGTCGTAGTAGCCGTGGGCGGCGTGGACCGGTTTCGAACCGCACATCTTTTCGGCCGGCTCACCGAAAAAACGCAGCGTGCCGGTGATGCCATGCGCTTCCATGGCCTTCTTGGCAGCCAGAAAGCCCGCAAAGGCTCCCAGACCGAGGGCGGAATGGGGATCGGTGTGACCGGCGGCATGTTTCGTCGTCCCTGGTCGTGGCGCGCGGTGAGGGGCGGCGACCTGGGACTGGCCGGGCACCGCATCGTATTCAGCATAGCCGCCGATGACCGGCCCGTCGCCGTTCGACCAGGTTGCACAGAAGGCCGTCGGCATGCCCGCAGACCCCTGCTCGACTTCGAACCCCTCCTCGCGGAGTCGGTCAATGTACCACTTTGAGGAACGATACTCGCGCCAGGAAGGCTCGTGGAATGACCAGATCGTCTGATGCCAGGCCGAAAGAAGCGAGTGATTTTCATCGAGCCAGTTCAGCGCATGGTTTTGAGCGGCGGAAAAGTTGCTTCTGATCATAGGCGCTCCCGGTTCCGTCTCCAAGGCACAGCTATCCGCTGCCGCCCTCAGAGAGAGACGGCCGCTACGCATCGAGGCGGGTCAGAAAGTTTCAGGTTGGCCCGCGGATATGCCGTGCAGGCCGAGAACTATGCATAGGGGATGCGGGCAGGCGGTGCAAGCACAAATTTGGAGTTGACTCCAAATTTGTTTACGCAGGGTCGACCACCCCGCGAAGCACCATTTCCAGGTGCGGGATCCCCCACTCACGCATAGCTTCCGGAGTCATCGCGCTTGAGGTGACAAGCCGTGCGAGCGCAGCGCCGCCGATTCCGAGAAGCAGGTCGCAGAGAACCGAAAGGTCGACGTCCGCCTTTATGCGACCGCTCTGCTGGTAAGCGGAGAGCATGCGCATATATTGGCGTCGCAGCAGGAGGTCGAGGCGCTTTCCGGTCCTGTGGGCGACGCCCCCGGTATCCAGGAACTGCGCCGACATGACGACCCTCCAGCATTCGCGGGTGAGGTGGCGGACAGCCTGGTCCGCCAGGAGCCGCTCGAAGGTCAGAATACCCTTTACCGGATCGTCCGGCAGGTTCTCCAAGAACTTGCGGCGCTCCGGTAGTGCTGCCCGCACGTGGCGTAGCGCTATTTCCATCAGCAAGTTTGGCTTGTTCTTGAAGTAGTTGTAGACCGACGCAGGCGCCACCGAAGCCAACTCGGCGATTTCCTCGATCTTCGTGATCTCATAGCCTTGCTCTCGAAACAGAGCATCAGCCGCGTCGAGCACTTGCTCTACGCGCTTGTTCCGATGCTTCTCTCTCAAACCTCCGGTCATTGCCTATCCTTCCACGCGGCGATCCATGGAGATCATCGCCAAAATTAACTTGATCTCTATTTTTAGAGTTGACACTAAGTTTGTAGTCATGGAACATGTCAATATATCGAGTGCGGTTCAAGTGGGAAGCGCTCCCAATCGACAAAATAATGACAACATCAGGCCTTTCCCGCCGGGACAGGCCGCCGGTCCCGCGCGGCCGCAAGTAGGAGAAGGCGTTTTGCTCAAGCTGATAGACAACCCGCCGCAATGGCCGAACGGCGCGCGCTGCGCTGTTTGCTTCGCATTTGACCTCGACGCGGAAAGCCTGCTGCACCTCTACTACCCCGAAGATTCCATGCGGCGCATCACGCTCTCCTCGGCTTTGCGGTACGGTCCGAGGATCGCGGTGCCAAGGCTCATCCGGATCTGGGATCATTACGGCATCAAGCAGACCGTTTACGTTCCCGGCTGGTGCGTCGAGACCTATCCGGAAGCCGTGGAGCAGTTGGCTGCGGCCGGCCATGAAATCGGCCACCACGGCTGGCTGCACGAGCGAGTGAATGCTCTTGACGCTGGCGACGAGGCGAAGGTCCTGAAAGCCGGGATCCAGGCGATCCAACGGATCACCGGCAAGAGGCCGGCCGGTTACCGCTGCCCCTCAGGTGCGTTCTCGCCCGCCACGCTCGACCTCCTGATCGACGAGGGCTTCGCCTATGACGCGTCGCTTTCCGGAGACGACGTTCCCTATATGATACGCAGCGAAAAAGGCGCGCTCCTGGAGCTGCCCTCCGACCACGCGCTGGATGACTGGCCTCAGTATGTGAACATGCGCGATTTCAACCACATGCTGCCAATCCAGTCGCCGGAGCAGGCGATGCAGGTCTTCCGTTCTGAATTTGATGCCGCCTGGGCAAACGGGGGCCTGTGGTCCTCCGTATGGCATCCGTTCGTATCCGGCCGGCCGGCCCGCGCGCAGGCCATGGCGGACCTCATCGAATACATGCAGGCGAAGGGAGACGTCTGGTTCGCCACGATGGAGGAGATAGCCGCCCATATACAGACCCTCGTCGATGGCGGCGAATGGAAGCCGCGAGAGGAGAAATTGCCCTTCTGGCAGCAACCGGTGCCGCAGATGGTTCGCCCGGTGCGCTAGCGGACAAGCGTTCGAAACACAATCAAACCAACATAAAGAGGGAACAATGCGTAAAATCGGAATTCTGGTAACCGCGGCCCTCGCCGCCATGCTCATTACCGGCGGCGCCTCCGCCCAATCGCTGCCGCAGGACATTAAGGACTCCGGTAAGCTGATGGTCGGCACCGAACGCGACCATCCGCCTATGGAGTTCATCGATGCGAAGACGAACGAACTTGTCGGCTTCGACGTCGACCTCATCCGCGCGATCGCCGGCAAGCTCGGGCTGCAGGTCGAGTTCGTCCATTCCCGCTTCGAAGGATTGACGCCCAACCTGCAATCGCGCCGCATCAACCTGATCATCAGCGGGATGTACGACACGCCGAAACGGCGCGAGAGCTTCGACTTCATAGACTACCTGAGCGCCGGCACGACCTTCTACACGCTGGACAAGAACACCGAGATCCAGGAGCCGAAGGACTTCTGCGGCAAGGTCATCACCACGAACCGCGGCACGACGTACCCGGACTCCGTCAAGAAATGGAGCGACGAAAACTGCGTCGCGGCCGGCCTTCCAGCGATCGATGTCATCACCGACACGGACATGGCTTCGGAGTTCCTCTATCTCAACCAAGGCCGGGCGATCGGTTCCGTGCAGGGCACCGAGGCGATCCCGACCGTGCTTGCAAGCGAGGACGGTCCCTTCCGTGTGGTGGGGAAGCCCTTCACCAACGTGCGGATCGGCATCGGTTTCAACAAGGAAGACACCGAACTGCGTGATACAATCTTCCAGACGCTCGAGGAGTTGTTCAAGTCCGGGGAATACCTCAAAATCGTGAACAAGTGGGGCCTTGAAGCCAGTGCACTCGATGCGCCCACCATCAACGCAGGCGACGCACCATGATGCTATCGCTCGGGCTTGAAGGCAGTATGAACGACGAGCGAAAGCCGGATATGGACCTCATCGACATATCGAAACTCAAGCACGCGCGCCCGCTTCACCTCGGGCGCCTTGCAGCAGCCGCGCTCTTGCTGGCGGCGGTCGCCTACATCGCCTACGCCTTTGCGGTAGGTACCATCGACTGGTCGGTTGTCGGCGAATACATGTTTAGCGAACGCATCATGAGAGGCGCCCTCACCACCGTCGTCATCTCCGTGATCGCCATGGCGATCGGCATTGTGATCGGCATTCTCACCGCCATCGCCCGCTCGTCGCGCAACATAGTCCTGTCCTCGGCCGCCATGTTCTATGCATGGCTGTTCCGCGGCGCTCCGATGATCCTGCAGCTCCTCATCTGGTACAATCTGGCCCTCGTCTTTCCGACCATCGGCATTCCCGGCGTGTGGGAGGCGAAGACGGTTGTGGTGATGACGCCACTTGCCGCGACGCTCATCGCGCTGAGCCTCAACCAGGGCGCCTATACATCCGAGATCATCCGTTCTGGCATGCTGGCCGTTGATATCGGCCAGTACGAGGCGGCCAAGTCGATCGGCATGACCTATCCCGACACCTTGCGGCGCATCATCCTGCCGCAGGCTATGCGGGTGGTCGTGCCCCCTCTCGGTAACGAATTCATAGGCCTGCTTAAGGTGACGGCGCTCGCCAGCATCATCGGCTTCGGGGAGCTGCTCGGAACGGCCCAGGACATCTATTACAGCAACGCCAAGATCATGGAGATGCTGTTCGTCGCCACGATCTGGTATTTGGTGATAGTCTCCGTCCTATCAATCGTGCAGATGTGGATCGAAAAGCGTTTTGCGCGCGGCTTCGCAAACGGCGGGAGGCACGGATGAAACCCCTCGTATCGGCCGTCAGAGTCGGCAAAAAATTCGGAGACCATCAGGTTCTCTATGATATCAATATTGACATCATGCCGGGAGAGGTCGTGTGCATCGTGGGTCCATCCGGCTCCGGCAAGACGACATTCCTGCGCTGCATCAACCAGCTCGAGACGATTGAGATGGGCGCGCTCTACCTCGACGGGGAGCTGACGGGATACCGCGTCGAGAATGACATCGTCCATCGTCTAACGGACAAGGAAATTGCCCGCCAGCGCCGGATCACCGGTATGGTCTTCCAGCGGTTCAATTTGTTCCCGCACATGACCGCATTGGAAAACGTTATGGAAGGGCCGACCAGGGTCCTCAGGCAGAACCGGCAGGCGGCGCGGGAGATGGCGATGAACCTTCTCGCCCGCGTTGGGCTCGTAGACAAGGCCGACGCGTTCCCGAACAACCTCTCCGGCGGACAGCAGCAGCGCGTCGCAATCGCCCGAGCCCTTGCCATGCAGCCTCGGCTGATGTTGTTCGACGAACCGACATCAGCGCTCGACGCGGAGCTTGTCGGCGAAGTGCTTGCGGTTATGCGCGACGTCGCGGCGACGGGAATGACGATGATCATCGTTACGCACGAACTTAACTTTGCCCGCGAGGTCGCGGACAAGGTCGTGTTTATGGCCGAAGGGCGTGTGGTTGAGACCGGCCCGCCTCATCAGGTTCTGGAGAACCCGCAGCAGGCGCGAACGAAGGCGTTTCTCGCGGCCGTCGTCAGCAAGAAGCAGGAGGTCGCCTAAAGGGCGGTCCGAATTATTCAACATTACATCGAAAGGATATGCCGGGGCGCCGCTTCGGCAGACGATGCAGCCATGCCCGCCATCACGATCAAACCGGAACGTCTTCTTGCCGACCTGCACCGGCTCCGCGCGTTCGGAGCCTACAAGACCGGCGTCCACCGTCCCACCTATTCGCCTGATGACATGGCGGCACGCGGCTGGCTGGTGGCGCGTATGCAGGAAGCCGGCCTTTCCGCCCGAATGGACGGGATCGGCAACATAATCGGCCAGAACACGGCGGCGCGGCGGCGGCTGCTCGTCGGCTCGCATTCCGATACGCAGAATCATGCCGGCTGGCTCGATGGCGCAATGGGCGTCATCTATGGGCTGGAAATCGCCCGGGCGTTCCTTGAGACCGGCACGCCCGGCGGCGCGGGCGTGGACGCGGCCGTCTTCGCCGACGAGGAGGCGCATTTTGCAAGTTTCCTCGGCAGCCGCTCGGCGATTGGCATGCTGGATGAAGCCGAGATCGATAGCGCCAGAAATCTCACGACCGGGGAGACGCTGCGGCAGGCGCTTGCCGGCGCCGGCCTTGCCGGTCTCGAGCGGCGAACCATCGATCCCTCCCGCTATCTCGGATATCTGGAAGCCCATATCGAGCAAGGCGACGATCTGGAGGCGCGCGGCTTCAACCTCGGCATCGTCACCAGCATCGTCGGCATCCATCAGTACCGCTTGCGGTTTTCCGGAGTCAGCAATCATGCTGGCACAACCCGGATGGCCATTCGCCGGGACGCGGGCGCGGCGCTGGTTTCCTTTGTCTACGCGATCAACGAACGATTCCGGCAGCTGGCGGCGGAGCGCACCGTCTGGACGGTCGGCAATATTCGGCTTGCGCCCGGCCAGGTGAGCATCATCCCAAATCATGCGGAGATGCTGCTGCAGGTGCGCGATGACGACCCGGCGGTGCTTGGCCGGATGCGCGCGGCGCTGGAGCATTTGGTGGCGGAAACGAGGCAGGCCGGGCCTTGCGCAGTCGAGCTCGAAATTTTGGCGGAGAGCGAGCCGCACCAGATGAGCCGCCATTTCCAGGATGCGCTTGGAAGCGCCGCGTCCCGCATGGCGCCCGGGCAATGGCAGCGGATGCCCAGTGGTGCCGGACATGATGCTCAGATCATCGCACGCGTTATGCCAGCCGCAATGCTCTTCATTCCAAGCATTGGCGGCATCAGTCACCATGTGGACGAGGATTCCAGTGAAGCGGATATCGTGCTCGGATGTCAGGTCCTGGCCGATGCTTGCCGCCTTCTTCTCGAAGAGACACGACAGGATAATTGAATGCAGACCTTTGGCCAGTATATCGTCGAAAGCCTAAAGCAATACGGTGTCGAATGCGTGTTCGGGATACCGGGAGTGCATACGATCGAGCTGTACCGGGGGCTGGCGGGCAGCGGCATCCGCCACATCACGCCGCGGCATGAACAGGGGGCAGGGTTCATGGCGGACGGCTATGCGCGGGTATCGGGCAAGCCGGGCGTCTGTTTCATCATCACCGGCCCGGGTCTCACCAACATCGCAACGGCGATGGGACAGGCCTATGGCGATTCCATTCCGATGCTGGTCCTGTCGACGGTCAATTCCGCTGGAGCGCTCGGCTCCGGCGAGGGACATTTGCATGAACTGCCGGACCAGAGCCAGCTGATGCGGCAGGTCAGCGCCTTCAGCCACACCGTTCATCACCCAGAGGAGTTCGACACCGTGCTCGCCCGGGCTTTCGCCCTGTTCGGCTCGGCGCGTCCGAGACCGGTTCATATCGAGATCCCGGTCGAGATGCTGTCGCGCCCGGTCAAGCGGACGCAGGCCCATGAGCGGCGCGCCGTGGTCACCCCTCCTGCCGCCGATCCGGACGCCGTGGTAGGGGTGGCGGCGCTTCTGGAAGTGGCCCGGCGCCCGCTGATTATCGCCGGCGGTGGCGCTGTCGGTGCGGCCGATGCTATCGGCGCGCTGGCGGAGCGCCTGCAGGCGCCTGTCTTGATGACCATCAACGGACGCGGAATCCTGCCACCGGCCCACCCACTCGGCCTGTCAATCAGCGCTGCCAGCGCTCCGGCACTCGAGCTGATGGAGGAAGCGGATCTGCTGCTTGCTGTCGGCACGGAGCTGGGGCCGACGGATTTCGACGAAAGCCTGAAGACGCGCCGTCACTTTGGCGGCAAGCTCATCCGCGTCGACATCGACCCCGAACAGCTGATGCGCTCGCTCCGGCCCGCGCACGGCCTTGCCGGCAATAGCCGCGCGACGGTCGAGGCGCTTCTCGGCGCGATTGCCCCGGCCGAGCGCCAGGGTTGGGGGGAAGCCGCCGTGCTGAAGGCAAGGCAGGTGCTGTCGCATGCGCTGTCTCCCGCCCAATCCTTGCAGATCGCAATGCTGGACACACTGCGGGACAGCCTGCCCGGTGTCGTTCTTGTTGGCGATTCCAACCAGCCGGTCTATGCGGGCTGCACAGGCTTTGCCGCCGCTGGCCCGCGAAGCTTCTTCAATTCCGCCACCGGCTACGGAACTCTTGGATATGGCCTGCCCGCGGCGCTTGGCGGGCGCGTCGCCGCGCCGGACCGGCCGGTGGTTGCGATCATGGGGGATGGCGGGCTGCAATTTACCCTTGCGGAGATGGGCAGCGTCACGGAACTGGACGTGCCCCTCATCATGATACTGTGGAACAACCAGGGTTATGGAGAGATCGAGAAGGCCATGATCCGCTCGCAGGTCGAGCCGCTGGGTGTGCGGATCTTCACCCCGGATTTCAAGGCGATTGCCGTGGCCTTCGGCTGGGAACATACGACCGCCGGGGACTGCGCGGCGCTGTCCGGGATTGTCAGGGAAGCGGCCGCCGCAGGTCGCCGCCTTGTCATCGAAATCGATGAGGCCGGCTTCAAGCCGGTGGGTTGAAGCCCGGAAGCACCGACAGCGCGGTGGGCTCGATCAGTGCGCCCTGACGCCCGATGACGATGGAGGCGACATGGGGCGGCGTGATGCGCCGCCTCCACCGAACCGCCCAGCGCGGGGAATCGTGCCAGGAAAGCGCCGTTGCGACTGTCCCCCGCACTCGTAGAATCGACGACGGCGGCAACCGGCACCGTCTCGATCCTGCGGATCGCGCAGTGGTCGCTCAGCACGATGCGCTTGCCGCCATTCTTGACGATGATCCGATCCAAACCAAGTGCTTGATAGCGGGTGATGGTCGCCTGTGGGTCCGGCTCGGCGAAAAATGGAGCTGTTCGTCGTTGAAGGAAGGCGAGCGTGATGGCGGAAAAGACGATCGTGCCGGTGCGGCCGATGGCCTCCTCGAGCCAGACCGCATCGTCGCAAGCCCGCGGGCTGCCGCGTTCGAGCGCCAGTAGGAGAAGCTGCGCTCGCCCTTGCCGAGATGAATCAAGTGCAGTTAGGGCAGCATAGCCGGCAGCCGCCGGATGCCCTACCGTGCCTATGCCGTTTTGCCCGATGAACCGCTCCATCTCCAGCGAAAGACGGTCAGTTCGATCGCCAAGACATAGGCGACTGCCCAACCGGGTGGCGAGAAGAGGCGGGCGGAATAGGCGGTGTTCAGGCTTTGGCCGGTGAAGGAGTGCAAGATGCCGTCCACCCCCCGACTCGTGCCTGAGTTCCACCATGAATTCGCCGATCGACACGCGTGCGCCCTGGCGCGCCCGCGCCCGTCGTCATGACGCCCGCCCGTCAGAGGCGGGATGGACGGTGCGCCAGTGCGAGGCGATGTCGATCCGCCGCGCCACCCAAACGTCTTCCAGCGTGGTGACGTGATCCAGAAAGCGCTCGAGATCGGCGGCACGCCCGGGCTTTCCGGCAATCCGGCAGTGCAGGCCCACATTCATCATCTTCGGCTGGGTCCGCCCCTCCTTGCGCAGGAGGTCGCAAGCCCGGGTCAGGTATGTGGCGAAATCCTGTGCCTGGAGGCCGAAGCCGTTGAGATAGCGCCCGTCATTGTTGTCGAGCGTGTAGGGCACCACCAACTGAGGCTCGCCATTGTCGCTGACCCAGTATGGAAGGTCATCCGAGAAAGAATCCGAATCGTAGGCAAAGCCGCCGATCTCGGACAAGATACGCCGGGTGTTCATGCTCATCCGGCCCGTATACCAGCCCAGCGGCCGCTCGCCGGTGGCTTCCGTGTGGATGCGGATCGCCTCGAGAATCTGCCGGCGCTCCTCGCCCTCCGGCATGTCGGCATAGTTAATCCATTTCAGACCATGCGAAGCGATTTCCCATCCCGCATCCTTCATGGCGGCGACCGCGGCCGGATTTTTCCGAAGGGCCGTGGCAATACCGAAGACGGTCACAGGAAAGCCCCGCTCGGTCATCAGTCGGTGCAGCCGCCAGAAACCTGCGCGGCTGCCATACTCGTACTGGGATTCGACGTTGAGATTGCGCCGTCCTGCGAGCGGCAGTGTCGGCTCCTCCGTCAGAAAGGCCTCCGATCCGCCGTCGCCGTCGAGAATGCAGTTTTCACCGCCTTCCTCGTAGTTGATGACGAACTGGATGGCGAGTCGCGCTCCGTTCGGCCATCGCGGGTCCGGGTGGCGTCCCGCATATCCCTGGAGGTTACGATGGGGTTTCAACGCCGACATTGTCACAACGATCTCCTCAATAGGCCAGGCGATAAAGGCCGGCGGCGAGCACTTCGATCCCCGCCACAATGTCCTCTATGGATGAGAACTCGTCCGGCGTATGGCTGCGCCCGTCCTTGCTGCGCACGAAAATCATCGCCACCTTCGCGATCTTGGCCATCTGCTGCGAATCATGTCCGGCGCCGCTGGCCATCAGCATGGTGGGTACGCCCTGGGTATCTGCCGCACCCCTGAGCGTGGATACGAGCCCCGGATCGGAAGGGCAGGCGGGGTGATCGATCATAATCTTCCAGCTGATTTCCAGGTTACGGCGTTTCGCCACCTCCCGCATGAAGGCCTCGTGTGTCTCGTAGAGTTTCTGGCACAGAACCGGGTCCGGGTGGCGGGCATCGAGCGTGAAGGTGACGCTGTCGGGGATAATGGCCGTTGCATTGGGTTTCACATGCACGCGCCCGACCGTCGATACGGCAGGACGGCCCCAGCGATGGGCGGTATTTACTACACCTGAGGCGATCTCGGCGAAACCCGCCATCGGATCGCGGCGCAGGTCCATCGGGAAAGCGCCCGCATGGTTCTGTGTGCCACGCAGTTCGATCTCGTAGTGGCGTATCCCGGTAATCCCGGTCACCACGGCGACCGGGAGGTTCGCATGTTCGAGGATCGGCCCCTGTTCGATGTGCAGCTCGATGAAACTGTCGATATCCGCGCGCCTGGCCTCCGGAATGAGCGCCGGGTCGAGGCCCACCTCGCGCATGGCGCTGGCGATCGTCTCGCCACCGAAGCCGATGGTCGTCTCCGGATCGTCCGCCCGGGTGCCGCCGGTGATGGCGCGCGAGCCCCAGAAATTGGCGGAGGGGAAGCGGCTCGATTCCTCTTCACAGAATGCGATGCATTCCAGTGTGCGCTTTGGCTGGCCGAACTGCTCCTTCAGCGCTTTCAGGGCAATCAGCCCCGCCAGAGCGCCTAGAATCCCGTCATAGCGCCCGCCCGGCGTCTGCGAATCGATGTGCGAACCGGACACGATGGACTTGCCTGGCTGGCTTCCCTCCAGCTTGCCCCAGACATTGCCGACACTGTCCATCCGCGCCTTCAGGCCGGCCTCCTCGCACCGGCGAGCGTAAAGCCGTGTCGCCTCGACCCATTCAGGAGAATAGACCGTGCGGGAAACACCTGTTCCTCCGTCAGATCCGTGCTCTGCCATTTCGAGGATCAGTCTCTCGACAAAGGCAGGGTCGATAGTGATGCGGGGAGTGGCCGTCATGTGTGGCTCCGTTGAAGTGCAATTGGATGCTCGGCTGCAATAGGATGGGGTGCCCCGCCTCTACGATGGAAGGAGAGACGGGGCGGGTCGTCCTCGGGAGGAGGAACCTTGAAAAACTGTCAGGGCTTGAGCGCGAAGACCTGGATCTCCACCAGTAGACGGGGGTCTGCTAGCGGCGCCTCGACGCACGCTCGTGCCGGGGCCGCGCCGGGCAAGACCCAGGTGTCCCAGACGCCGTTCATCGCGTCGAAATCGGTGCCGTGCTTGAGCCAGACATAGGCATGGGTAAGGGCGTTCTTGCTCGTGCCGGCCTCCGCCAGCAGCGCGTCAATGCGTTCAAGAATATTTGCCGTCTGTCCGGCGACGTCCAGACTCCGGTCGGACGATACCTGTCCCGCGAGCACCACCATGGTGCCGCTCAGCGGGAACTCGACGATCTGGCTCATGCGGTTACTGCCGTGATGACGGATGGTGGACATTTTTGACGTTCCTGTTGTTGTGGAATTGCGTTCAAGAGCGAATGGGAAAGACGCGCGGTGACAGGGAATCGATGGAACGGCCGGCCCAGTCGCGCGCAGGCGCGTTGGCGATGACCTCTTGTTGCGCCCTGCGCAACATCTCGATGTCTTCATCGATCTCGAAGGCCACAAGCTGCCCGTCCGCAACCAGCTTCACCCCGTCCACGTAGACGTCACGGATAGCTCTGTCATTTGCCGAATAGACCAGGCTCCGCAACGGCTCGTAATCCGGCTGCATGTAGGGATTGGTCATGTCGACTATGGAGAAATCTGCCTTGCAACCAGGGGCCAGGCGCCCGAGATCGGGCCTTCTGAGGATGTCGGCGCCGCCGGACGTGGCGGCTGTGAATGCTTCGGCGGTACTCGCGGCGGTAAAGCTTCCCGCGACGATGCGCCCTGCATAGCAGGCCATCCGGAGTTCATCGAGCATGTTGTGCGGAAATGTATCGGTACCGATTCCGCAACGGATTCCAGCTTTTCGGTACCGGTGAAGCGTGTTCATCGCGATGCCGCGTCGTGCAAATACAACCGGGCAATGGGCGACTTGCGCGCCGCTGTCGCGCAGGAGCGAAAAGTCGTCCGCATGCGGGTAATGCAGGAACGGGTGATCGTTTAGAAAAATGCCATGGCCGACGACAGTATCCTCGCCGAGCGCGCCGATCTTCGCCAGCCAACCGATCGGTGTTTCTCCATATCTCCTCACGATTTCCTGAAACTCGATGATGAACTGGGCCGCATGGATCTGGATCGGCTGCCCGCGGTCGCGCGCCGCCGCCAGTGCGTCGCGGATTTGGCCCTCGCTGCAGGTATCAACCTGGGCAGGGGCGATGAAGCCCTGGATGCGGCCGCTGGCATGGCCGGACGCTTCGTCCGCTGCCGCAATTGCCTCGCGAAGCAGGCGGTCGCCCTGCGCAAAATCCAGATCGTAGCCGACTGAATGCCCGTCCCTGGTGTACCATGGCCCGGACCGGAACATGACCCAGAGCACTGCCCGGATGCCCATTTCTGCGTAATCCTCGGCCCATCCCTCCCGCGCTCCCCCGAGATCGCAGATCGTGGTCACTCCGCTCTTCAAAAGTTCCGAAACTGCGACCCTGCAAGCATGCCGTCCATATTCTGCAGCTACATTGAACACGGGCATGAATTCATAGAGGGAGCTTTGCCCGAGCTTCGGGCTGCCGAGCTCCTCCAGCATCCCCTTCCAGCCCGGTTCGTGCCCCGGGTGGGCGTGGATGTCGACGAAGCCAGGCATGATCATGCGGCGTCGCCCGTCGATCTCTACATCGAAGTGGCCATTGTAGGACTTGCCGACATGTAGAATACGGTCACCCGCAAATGCCAGATCGCCATTCTTTTCATAAACATGAGAAGAGGCGACGGCATCCCATGCGACCAGCCATTCGCAGTTCCGAATGACCGTTACAGTCCCGTTTTCGCTCATGTAAATTGTTCCGCATAAAGAATAACGTTCTGTTTAAGGAACCTACAGATTTGTTTTGGATTGTCAACGGTCCTCCGCAACATCTCACTGGCTGCTTGATTCAGCGGCCTCTCCGTAAAAACGGGCTTGACAAGTTCGGTGTTCACAGCAACCCTGATCCACAATAGGAACTTAGTTCTTTATACGGAACATTGATGACCCAACCTGATGCAGTAAACAAGATCATTCGCCGTGCCCGTTGCATCGTCATGTGGGACGAGCAGCACAATGAGCACGTTTACCTCGAAGATGCGGACATCGCCTTCGGCCAGTCCGTCGCGGCGATCGGCAACGATCTGCAGGCGGACGGCGCGGAAGTCATCGACGGGCGGGATTTCCTTGTCATGCCAGGTCTTGTCAACATTCATTCTCATCCTGGGGAGGAGCCGCTGAACAAGGGGCTCTGGGACGAAGTGGGGAGCCCCTGGCTCTACAATACCTCGCTCTACGAATATCTGATGGTACTCGACCGCGACCTCGCCGGTACTCGCGCCGCATATCGCGTCGCCTTTGCGGAACTGCTCAGAAGCGGCGTTACGACGATCTGCGATCTGGCCGTCCCGACCGACGGATGGCTTGACGTGATCGCGTCGACGGGCATCCGTGCCTGTGTCGCGCCCATGTTCCGCCAAGCGCGATGGGTAACGGAAAACGGCCACCGGCTGGATTATGCTTGGGATCTTGCGCGGGGGCGCGAAGGCTTCGAGCGGGCGCTGAAAGAAATCGCCGCGGCGGCGCGGCATCCCTCCGGCCGCCTCTTCGGTATGATCGCGCCTTCCCAGATCGATACGTGCGACGAAGAGCTGCTGCAGGATGCGCATGCGGAAGCCGTCCGCCTCGACATTCCCTTCCAGACCCATGCGGGGCAGTCGCTGACCGAGTTTCACGAGATGACGCGCCGGCATGGACTGACGCCAATAGGCTTCATGAAAAAGATCGGCATCCTGTCTGAGCGTACCATCATCGGGCACGGCATCTTCCTCGATCATCATCCTTGGGTGCGTTGGCCGAAGACCGACGATCTCGGCAGTATCGCGAACGCCGGCGCGACGGTTGCCCATTGTCCGACGGTTTTTGCCCGGCGGGGGATCATGCTCGACCATATCGGACTGTACCGGCAGCGGGGCGTCAACCTCGGTATCGGTACCGATGTCTATCCGAACAACATGCTGGACGAAATGCGGCTTGCGATCTACGCCGGCCGGCTCATGGCTGGCAATCCTCGGGATGCGACGCTTGCCGATGTTTTCGCCGCCGCCACGGTTGGCGGAGCGAAAGCGCTGCGCCGTCCCGATATCGGCCGTATCGCACCGGGCGCCAAGGCCGATCTGGTGATGGTGGATTGCCGCGCACCCGTGATGCAGCCCTGCAGGGATCCCTTGCGCTCTCTCGTCTTCTCCGCCTCGGACCGCGCGGTCCGCCATGTCTTCGTCGATGGCGACCAGGTCGTGAAGGACGGCGTCGTGCTGACCGTCGACGAGGCGGAAGCGGCAGCAGCCCTTTACGAGGCGCAGTGCCGCGCCGTCAAAGGCGTGCCGCGCAACGATTGGGCCGGCCGCACCATCGACCAGCTCGCTCCACCGTCGCATCGTTGGGCGTGACCCACCGTCTTGTTGAAAGGATGTCTTCTCATGACCATCAACTCCCGCGTCCAGGCTCTGCCGGACAGCGCGCATTACCGTCCGGATCGCTGGTCATGAGCCCGCTCAAGGAGCATGTGATCATCGTAACCGGCGCCGCCCGCGGCATTGGCAAGACCATTGCCGAAACAGTTGCGCGCCAGGGCGGCCATGTCATCGTGACGGACATCTTGACGGACGAGGCGGAGGCAGTCGCGGCTGGCATCACTGCGTCCGGCGGCTCGGCCACTGCCTTCACCCTGGACATCACTCGGCCGGAAGACGCCGAGGTCGTCGCCGGAAAGATCGTCGAGCGGTTCGGCCGCATCGACGGTCTCGTCAACAACGCGGCCCTGGATGCACCCCACGGCCGCGCCTGGGAGATCGGCACGGCCGAGTGGCGGCATGTGATCGAGGTGGATCTCAACGGCGCCTGGTATTGCTCCCGCGCCGTCATTCCGACCATGCGGGCGCAGCGGCGCGGCCGGATCGTCTTCATCAGTTCCATTGCCGCCCGCCTCGGCTCGCCGCATCTGTCGCCGGCCTATTCCACGGCAAAGGCGGGATTGATTGGACTGACCGTCTCGCTCTCGGCCCAGCTCGAATCCGACGGCATCCTCGTCAACGCCATCACGCCGGGGCCGACCGGCAACACGGGCGCCGCCTATTCCGAGGCCGGCCGCAAGGCTTATCTCGACGCGCATCCGCTCGGCTTCGGCGGACCGGAGCCGATCGCCAATGCGGTCGCCTTCCTCCTCGGACCAGGATCAGGCTGGACGAGTGGCGCGGTCATGAACGTCAGCGGCGGGCATTTCAGGGGAATCTGACCATGGCCATGGTAATGACGAGCGGATCAAAAAAGTCACACGCAGGTGAGCAAAATGCGGTTCGCTTCCGCGGTGTGAGCAAGCATTTCGGTGAAGGCGCCCATGCGCTAACGGTTATTCGCGATCTCAACCTGACGATCGGGAAGGGCGAGTTCTTCTCTCTGCTCGGCCCCAGCGGGTGCGGCAAGACGACCGCCCTGCGCATGATCGGCGGCTTCGAGCATCCAAGCGAGGGCGATGTGCTGCTGGACGGCGAGAGCATCATCGGCGTGCCGCCCTACCGGCGCGACGTCAACATGGTCTTCCAGTCCTATTCTCTGTTCCCGCATATGGATGTCTATGAGAATATCGAGTACGGACTGCGCCGCAAGAAGGTCCCGCGCCAGGAACGGCGCAAGCGGATTGCCGATGTCGTCGCGCTCGCCCAACTCGACGACTACGTCTCGCGGCGTCCGAACCAGTTGTCCGGGGGCCAGCAGCAGCGCGTCGCGCTCGCGCGCGCCCTGGTCAATCAGCCGAAGGTATTGCTGTTGGACGAACCACTCGCGGCGCTCGACGCGAAGCTTCGCGGCACGATGCAGGAGGAACTCCGCCGCATTCAGCGCGAGGTCGGTATCACCTTCGTTTTCGTCACTCATGACCAGCAGGAGGCTTTTGCCTTGTCGGACCGCGTCGCGGTAATGCGCGCGGGCCGTCTGGAGCAGGCCGGGACGCCACTGGAACTTTACAACAAGCCCGCCACCCGCTTCGTCGCCGATTTCGTCGGGCAGTCGAATTTCATCAGCGGACCGGTTTGCACCATGGCGCGCCGCCTTCTCGAACTGGGGCAGGAAGGGGACCGCGTCTTTCTTCCCGCGGAAGCGCCGGGCACGGCAGCCACGATCGTCGTTCGGCCGGAGCAGATCGCTTTGCATGCGGACCAGCCGGAATTGCAGGGTGAAAGCCGCTCCCGCCTCGCCGGGTTTGTGAGTGAAAACACGTTTTTGGGTTCGAAACACGTCCTCCGGATCAAGACATGTCTGCCGGAACCGATCCTGGTCGAGGCCAGTCATGGCGCTGTCAGCGCGCTAGCCCCGGAACCGGGCCGTTCACTCTGGCTCTCGTGGAGATCCGGCGACGGCGCGCTGCTCGCCGACTGAAGCGCCAAGACCATTCCCGAACATCGTCGTGGACGCGCGCATGTGCATCCGCGATCCCTCCCGCTTTGTCTTCGAAGAGGCAGATGCGGGCAAAAGCAAAGCCGGGGCAACCGGTCAACCGTCACTGAAACCTGAGAGGGACTGTCCATGACTGATAATCACAATGACATCCGCGTGCTTGCCTCCGCGGACTGGACCCGGCGCAATTTCTTGCGTCTCGCGGCCTTTGCCGGAGGCGTGGCCGCCCTGTCCATCAACGGCGTTGCCATTGCCGCCGACAAGGGCGATCTCGCCGAAAAGGCGCGCAGCCTGAAGGGTGATGCCGATCTGGGCGACACGCTGTTCATCTATTCCTGGGCGGACTACGCCAACCCGGACGTGCTCGACGCCTTTTCCAACGGCGCCGGTCCGCGCATCGAAATCGCCACCTTCGATTCCGTCGAAGCGGCCATCGCCAAGCTGGAAATCTCAGGTGGCTCCGCCGGCTACGACATCGTCGTCGTGGGCGATGCCTATGTGGAACAGATGATCAATCGTAAGTTGATCCAGAAGCTAGATCATTCGAAGCTTCCGAATCTTGGAAACTTGCGCGACGAACTCCACAATCTGCCATTCGATCCGGGCAATCAGTACACCGTCATGAAGAATTTCGGCACCATCGGCATTCTCTACAACAACACCGTGATCAAGGAGCCGATCAAGAGCTGGGACGATTTCTTCCGGGTGGGCGCCTCCGAGGTTGCAAGCCACCGTCTCTCTGTCCTCAACGACCAGCCGAGCGTCTTCGGCCTCGTCTTCTGGCGCGAAGGCAAGGACTACAACACGGGCGACGAGAAGCGCCTGAACGAAGCCAAGGATGTGCTGATGAAGGACCTCATCCCGCACCTCAAGGCCTTCGACGCCAACCCTGTGCAGGGACTGCTGAACGGCGATTACGTGCTTAGCCAGGGCTATCTCGGGAGCTCGCGCCATATCTTTGAGCAGGATCCCGACAGCTACACCTGGGTCTATCCGGAGCCGCAATGCGTGCTGTGGAGCGATCATTACGCAGTGCCGTCCGGCTCCAAAAGCACGGATGCCGCCCATGCCTTCATCAACTACATGCTGGATCCCGATGTGGCCGCGGCCGAAGTGGCCCATATCGGATACGACACCGGCGTAAAGGGTGTCATCGAGAAGCTGCCTGACGATCTCGTCCGCAAGGACATGATCGTGTTTCCCGAAGGGGTCACCGACCGCCTGGTCTACCAGAAGGTGGAAGGCTCCAATCCTACGCTGCGCATCCAGATCTTCAACGAGCTGAAGGCCGCGGCGGCACGCAATTAAAGCACCGTCAGCACGAAACCCGTTCGGGTCAACTGGACACGCAACCAGCACCCGCGTTCAGGCGATGCCTGTTCGCGGGATGCCCATCAGGTGGCGGCTCCCGCCATCTGTCGATTTCCAAATAGATAGGGAGGCCCGCGAGTTGACCTCGATAACGGTCCAGGCAAATGCATTCTCCACTCTTGGAGGCCGGAAGGCAGCAGGCTTCGGCTTCGCCGTGGTGCTTCTGCCGTTCTTGCTGTACGCCGCTTTTTTCATCGCTCCCGTGGTCCTGATCGCCGTGCAGAGCCTGACGCCCTATGTCGTGGGCAGCAATGGCGGGCTGTCGGGCGCAGGAGGCCTGACGCTCGACAATTATGCCGGCGTCTTCTCTCCCACCTTCCGTTCGGTCTTTGCCGACAGCCTGCGCAATGCGCTGGCGGGGTCGCTGTTGTGCCTGCTGATCGGCTACCCGGTCGCCTATTTCATCAGCACCCGCTGTTCGGAACGCCTGAAGCCCTGGTTTCTCGTGCTGGTCATCCTGCCGTTTTGGACGAGCTACCTGCTTCGCATGCTCGGCTGGCGCATTCTTCTTGGCGCCAATGGCGACATTTCCGCCGTTCTCCAGAGCCTGCACCTGCTTGCCCCCGGCCAGGGTCTGCTCTTTACCCAGGCTGCCGTGCTGCTCGGGCTGGTCTACAATTTCCTGCCGGTGATGATCCTGCCGATCTATGTATCGATCGAGCGCCTTTCGCGCGATCACCGGGACGCCAGCCGTGATCTCTACGCCCGTCCCTGGCAAACCTTCCTCAGTATCACGCTGCCGCTCACTTATCCCGGCATCATGGCTGGAATGACTGTGGTCTTCATCATGATGACGGGCGACTACGTGACGCCGGAGCTGATGGGCGGGGCCAAAGGCATGATGGTCGGAACACTGATCTATTCGCAGTTCCTGCAGGGAGAAAACTGGCCTCTGGCTTCCGCCATGTCGCTTTCGCTGGTTTTCGTTCTGGTGGTCGCGGTCCTGGCGATGAGCGCCGTGGGATCGGGTCTACAGCGGCTTCCGACGCTCTTCAGAAGGGCGACCCGATGAGCACGTTCCGCACACTCCCGGCAAAGTCCGTCCTGCTTGGCGCCTGGTCGCTGTCCGTCGTCTTCTTCCTGTTGCTTCCCGTCGTGACGGTCCTCGTCTACTCGTTTAACACCGGCAATTATCTGATCGCGTGGAAGGCGACGGGGTGGCGCTGGTACTGGCGCATTCTCGAGGACGGCAATATCCTCGCCACATTGCGCACCAGCCTGACCGTCGCCGTTCTTTCCACGCTTCTCAGCCTTGTCGTCGGAGGAATGAGCGGCCTGATCCTAGGGCGCCGGCCGGGGGCCATCGCCTATCCCCTGAGCCTGCTGTTGCTCACGATCATTTCCTTTCCCGAGATCGTGAAGGCGGTCGCCTATCTGACCTGGTTCGTCAAGATCGACCTGAAGATCGGAATCCTGCGTATCGCCATATCTCACGCGCTGTTCGGCAGCGCCATCGTCGCGTTCATCGTTCGCGCGCGGCTTTCCGGAATGGATTCCAGGATCGAGGAGGCGTCGGCCGATCTGGGCGCCACGCCCATGGTCACTTTCTTCACCGTGACGCTTCCGCTGCTCATGCCGGCTTTTCTGGTCGGTGGTCTTCTCGCCTTCACGCTGTCCTTCGACGACGTGATCGTCTCCCTGTTCGTTGGCACGGCCAACAGTACGACCTTGCCCGTCTATATCCTTGCCTCGGTCAGGCAGGGCCTGAAGGGCGATATCGCCGCCGTCTCGGCCGTCATGTTCTGTCTCACGATCCTCGCCTTCACCTGCGCGGGCATCTATCTCGCCCGCACCGGCGCATCCCGGCGCGACACCGTCCTGATGCTCGCGGGCCAGAACGATGCGCATGCCGCACAATAACCCTTTCGCAAAAGACTGGAGAAACAACCGTGACCATCGATAAACCCGTTGCCCTCGTGACCGGCGCAGCCTCCGGCATAGGAGCCGCCACGGCGGCCGATCTGCTTGGAAAGGGCTACATTACCTATGCGCTCGACAGAGATAGCGCGATGCCGTCCAGTCTTGGACCGTCTGCCAACCTGCGATGCCTTACGGTGGACGTCGCGGACGAGGAGGCGCTGGCCGCGACTGTCCGCCAGGTGATCGAGGCGGAAGGGCGGCTTGACGCCGTCGCCGCGGTGGCCGGCATCAGCCTGACGGCTTCGCTGACGGAAACGCGATCCGAGGATTGGGATGCGGTGCAACGGGTCAACCTGCGCGCTGTCTATCTGCTGGGCAAGCTGACCGCTCCGCATCTGGAAGCAAGCGGCGCCGGCTCTTTCGTCGCCGTGGCCTCCGAACTCGGTACCGTCGGTCAACTGGGCCTTGCAGCCTACGGCGCCGCCAAGGCCGGGGTGATCAACCTGGTGCGGGTAATGGCGCTGGAATATGCGACCCGCGGCGTGCGCTTCAATGCTGTAGCGCCCGGCGGCGTCGCCACGCCGATGATGGAGCGGGAGCAGAAGCGGCTGGGCCTGACCGTTGAAGACGCCGCGCGCAACATTCCGATGGCGCGGCTTGCCCGGCCGTCCGAGATCGCGTCGGTCATCGCGTTCCTTCTTGGACGTGAGGCGTCCTTCGTCACCGGCGCCACGTTCGTCGCCGACGGCGGATACACCGCGCGATAACGCCAGGACGCGCCGGGGACGGCGCGCCTGAAACTGCCATGCAAGGGAGGAATTTGCGCGTGGACGCAGTCATTCAAAATGGGACTGTGGTGACGGCTAGCGATATGTTTCTCGCCGATGTCGCCACCAGGGACGGAAAGATCACGGCGATCGCCGACCGGATCAAGGCGCCGCCGGATGTGCGCGTCATCAATGCGCGCGGCATGCTGGTCATACCCGGGGGCGTGGATGTTCACACCCATCTGCAGACGCCCGGCGTTCTCGCCGATACCGCGGACGACTTTTTCACCGGAACCGTAGCCGCTGCTCATGGGGGCACCACGAGTATCGTCAATTTCTGCCCGCAGATTCGCGGACAGGGTCTTCTTGCTTCGCTGGCCGCACATCGCCGGCTCGCCGATCCGAAAGCGGTCATCGATTTCGCCCTCCACAGCATCGTCGCCGATCCGTCGGAGAAGACGCTGTCCGAGCTGGGTGCGCTGCCGGCTGAGGGCGTGACCAGTTTCAAGCTGTTCATGGCCTACAAGGGCGACACGATGGTGGATGACGGGACCATGATCCGGGTGCTCGACGAAGCGGCGCGGCGCGGTGTCGTCGTCATGGTTCACGCGGAAAACGGCGATGCGGTCGAATTCCTGCGTGATCGCTTTGCCGCCGAGGGCAAGCTTTCGCCCCGCTATCATGCGCTCAGCCGCCCGCCGCGCGTGGAGGCGGAGGCGACCAATCGCGCGATAGCGCTGGCGGAGATCGCAGGCGCGCCGCTGTATATTGTTCATGTCAGCTGTGCGGAAGCCCTTGAGGAAGTCCGGCGCGGACGGGCGCGCAAGGTTAATGTGCGGGCGGAGACCTGCAGCCATTACCTCCATATCACCGAGGAAGTGTTCGACCAGCCAGGTTTCGAAGGCGGCAAATATATCTACACGCCGCCTCCGCGCACCGCCGGCCAGCCCGATATCTTGTGGGAGGCATTGAGCTGTGGCGACCTCCAGGTCGTCTCGTCCGATCACGGGCCTTTCATGTTCAAGGGTGGCAAGGACATCGGCAAGGACGATTTCCGCCTGATCCCCAACGGAGCGCCGGGCATCGAAGAGCGCATGGTGCTGGTCTGGCAAGGCGTTGTGCGCGGATTGCTGACGCCGAGTCGTTTCGTCGATCTCGTCTCGACCACGCCGGCAAAGCTGTTCGGCCTCTACCCCGCCAAGGGCACGATCGCGATCGGGGCCGATGCGGATATCGTGGTGTGGGATCCGGCTGTCGAGCGCCGGCTCAGCGTCGATGCGCTTCATTCGGCGGTTGACTACACGATGTACGAGGGCAAGCAGGTCAAGGGCGCGGTCCACACGGTCCTGTCACGCGGGGACGTCATCATCGAGAACGGAATGTTCAGGGGCGCTCCGGGACGGGGCCGCTACATCATCCGCCAGCCCGCAGGCAGGGCCGCGGCGAGCGGCTAGCCTGCGGAAACCCGTGTTTCACGGCCCGGTAAAGGCTGGCGCTGCCGGTGGCCGCGCCAGCGTGTCGCGATGAATGTCGCGTAGCGCCACGAGCATTTCGCGCGCGACCGATTCCTCGAGCGGCAGGAAACGGTCGATCATGAAGGAGCAATTGAAGACATAGGAGACCTCGCCGTCCCGATCGAAGATGGGCAGGGCGATCGCCATGATGCCTTCGGTGAATTCGCCCTTGCTGACGGCATAACCTCGCCGCCGGGTTGCCTCGATGCCCGCCCGCACGTCTTCTTCCGTTAGCGGGCTGCGCGAGGTGTAGCGGGTTGGCTGCCAGTTTCTGAACCAGGCATCGATACGCTCGGGTGACTGCCACGCCAGATACGCCCGCATTTGCGCGCAGGCGTCGCGCGGGAAGCGGTGACCCACGGGGAAGGACAGTTCCATGCTCGTGGGGCCATTGAATTTGTCGATGACAATATAGGCCCCGTCGTTCATCGGCTGGGTCAGCAGGCAGGGTATGTCAACACGATGGACCAGCGCGGTGAGATGACGGCGGACCGCATCCAAGACGGGAGAATTGAGCAGGCTGGAAGCGCTGGTGAAAATGCCGGAGTGCAATCGGTATGTCTTAGAACGCTGATCGTATTTTAGCCATTCAAAATGTACCAGTGTCTTGAGAATAGAATGGCAATGCGTTTTTGAAATGCCAAGCGCCTCGACAATTTCTGTCAAGGAGGCTTCGTGGGGCGCCGTTCCGTTGAGGTATTGCAGGACGGCAATGGTGTTTTCCAGCGCCGGTACCAAACCCGGGCCGCTACGCGATGGCTGCGTGGACATGTGTGGGCGGAGCAGCCAGTGCTCGCCCTCATGCAACAGTTCGGCGCCCGAGGAGCGTGTGTCGTCTTTAGGATCAGGCATAACCTTGCGCTTCGTTCTGCATATGGAACAGCTTCCTTCGCACCAGTGCATGTGGAATTCAAGCCAGTGCGAAAAGATTTTGGAACTTTGCCGCCACTGTGGGGCTTCCTAAAAAGATAGCCGACTCTAAAAATAGAGTTGACTATATCTAAACGCCAACGTTAGATGGATTCAGCTGGAGCGATGCGTGGAGGGAGCACTTGCTGAAATCAGGAACGGAACTTTTGATGATCCCAGGCCCGACAACGTTGCCGGGGGCCGTTGTCCAAGCATTGTCGCGTCCGGCGACCGATATTTATCATGGCCCGCTACACGACGTTTCACTCGACTGCCTTCAAGGTCTCTCAGAGTTGTTCGGGACCCGCGAGCGTCCGTATATTTTCACCGCCAATGGTCACGGTGGTTGGGAGGCGGCGCTGTGTAATACGCTAAGCCGCGGAGACCGCGTACTGGCGCTTGAATCCGGACTTTTTGCACCTCATTGGGCTGAGACCGCGGAGACGCTTGGGCTTAGCATCGAGGTTCTCCCAGGGAGTTGGAGGCGCGCGGTCAACTGTGAAGCTTTGGCAGAGCGGCTTCGGGCGGACACCACAGGCAGTATCCGCGCTATCCTTACTACTCAGGTCGACACCGCGACCGGTGTCCTGAACGATATCCCGGCCATTCGTGGCGCTATCGACGGTGCGAGTCACGATGGGCTACTAATGGTCGATTGCATCGCCTCGTTGGGGGCTACGGCTTTCCAATTCGATGCTTGGAAAGTTGATGTAGCAGTGGCGGCTTCTCAGAAGGCGCTAATGACGCCTCCAGGGCTCGCCTTTCATGCCGTGAGTAAGAAAGCGCGCAAGGCGCACCAAATGGCCGGCCTTAGAACGAGCTATTGGGATTGGGCGCTGCGCGACCGCGCGGATCATTACTTCTGGCATTCTGGGACGCCGCCCGTCAGTCTCCTCTTTGGCTTTCAGGCTGCTATCCAGCTGATCCGGGAAGAGGGGCTGGCAACGGTAGTTGCCCGGCACGATGCGCTCGCGAGCGCGGCTCGCGCTGCGGTGGAGCACTGGACGATGCCTGGTGGGGTAGATCTCAATGTGTTGACGCCCGGTGAACAGGCCGGGACCGTTACGGTCATGCGAGTGCCCGATGGCGCGGCGCGGCCCCTTGTCGATTTCTGCAAGCAAACGTTTGGTGTCCTTCTCGGTGAGGGCATTGGCGCCTTGGAAGGCAAGGCAATTCGGATCGGGCACATGGGTCATGTCGGTGCTCCGCAGCTTATCGGCGCCCTGGGGTGTTTAGAACTCGGCATGCGCGCTATCGGGATTGCCCACACATCCGGCGGCGTTGAGGCGGCGCTTGCAGCGCTTGAAGACTTGGCGATGCAACAGCCGCATACAGCCTTTGACGAAGCTTTGGTCGTCGAAATATCAAAACAGAAGAGAGGGGTAGTATAATGAACAAATATTTGATCCCGCTGCTGCTCTGCGCGGCATTTTTCCACGGCAGCGCTGCACGGGCCGACGAACGGCCGGCTGTTCCCGACCGTATAGCGACGGCAAAGAAGGTTCGCATCGCCGTCAATGCTGGGTTTCCGCCCATGGAGATGCGCGACCCTAAGAGCAATGAGCTCATCGGGTTTGACATTGATTTTGGCAATGCCATCGCGGCCGAACTCGGTCTTGAAACGGAATGGGTGGATGGCGCGTTCGAGCAAATGATTCCGGCGCTCGTATCCAAACGGGTCGACTTAATCATCAGCGGCATCTCGGACCTGCCGGAGCGGCGCGCGACCGCCGACTTCATTGATTACCTAAAGTCAGGGACTCAAATCTACGCGATGACCAATGGTCCGCTTTCACAACCGTCCGACCTCTGTGGCCATACCGCAACCGTCAGCCTAGGCACCTCTATGCCGGACGAGCTAAAGAAGTGGGCCAAACAGACCTGTGACGACAATGGCAAGCCGCCATTGAAGATCATTCTCGACAACAATCTCGGTCAGCAGATTATCAACTTAAAGCAAGGGCGGGCGCAGGCTGCGGTGCAGGCTCTGGAGGGAATCGACCTAATCCTCGAAAAGGAGAAGGGTGCGATGAAGCTGATCGGCCAGCCTATCCATGTGACCTTCCAAGGCATCGCATTCCGAAAAGATGATACGGTGCTTCGCGATGCTTTCTTCTGGGCCGTCAAGCGAAAGTTCGAGGACGGTACCTATGCTAAGCTCCTTGAGAAGTGGAAGCTGACCACCGCGGCTTATCCGACGCCAACGATTAACAAAGATCCGGAGTGACGGCCGTGACCACGCAACATTGCGGTTCAGGAGCGGTTGCGGCTATGCCAACCTCGTTGCCGCGCCTGGATATCGCCGAAGCCGTACGTGTCAGGCGGTTCCGCCCGCTTCGATTATTGCTGGGCGCCCTTGCCATCGCATTTGCGATCTTCGTTTTCAAAGCTTTTGTTGATGCGCAGATCGACTGGAGCGTGGTTGGGGAATATCTGCTGGCGCGAATTACAATAGTCGGACTCGGCTTTACAATCCTGATGACTGTCGTTGCGATGCTGATCGGATTGTCCGTCGCGGTGTTGCTTGCTGTCGGGTTCGGCTCTCACAATCCGGTCATCCGCTGGATCTGCAAGACATATGTGTGGCTTTTTCGCGGAACGCCGCAGCTCCTCCAACTGCTTCTTTGGTACAATCTTGCACTGGTATTCCCGGTCGCGGGGTTTCCTGGTCTGGGCTCTTGGCAAACGGTCGATCTGATGGGACCCTTCGCCGCGGCGGCGATCGGGCTTGGCCTTAATGCAGGCGCCTACATGTCGGAGATCATCCGTTCGGGGCTGCTCTCGGTCGACGCCGGACAGTATGAAGCGGCCAAGGCGATTGGCATGACGCGAGGCAAGGCCTTGCGGAAGGTAATCTTCCCACAGGCGATGCGCGTGATTATTCCGCCGCTCGGCAATGAATTCATCGGAATGACCAAAAACACTTCGCTTGCCAGCATTGTTGGTTTCGGCGAGCTGATCTTCGTCATGCAGTCGATCTACTTCTACAATTTCAAGGTGATCGAGATGCTGCTCGTGTCAGCCTTTTGGTATCTCATCGTCACATCGATTTTGTCGGTCGGGCAGTATCAACTGGAAAAAAGGTTCGGACGCGGCTTTGGGCGGGGAGGGAGGCTGTGAACGTCGTTTCCGCCGTAAACCTCTCGAAGAGCTTCGGAGCGCTCGAGGTTCTTAAGGGCATTGATCTCGACATCGCGAAAGGGGAGGTCGTCTGCATCATCGGCCCCTCCGGCTCGGGAAAGACCACGTTCCTACGATGCCTCAATCAGCTAGAATCTATCAGCGGTGGCGCGCTCTGGGTCAATGGCGAGCTCGCCGGATATCGGATTATCGGAGAGCGTATCCAGCCGCTGGATGAGCACGAGATTGCCCTCCAGCGCCGAGCGACCGGTATGGTGTTCCAGCGCTTTAATCTTTTCGCTCATTTGACCGCCGAACAGAACGTTGCCCTTGGACCGATCGAAGTTTTGGGGCAAGACCCGGCGCAGGCACTGGGGACAGCGAGAGACCTTCTTACTCGCGTCGGTCTCAGCCATAAGCTTAAGTCTTATCCTGCCGAGCTCTCCGGCGGCCAGCAGCAACGTGTTGCGATCGCCAGGGCGATGGCCATGAACCCGCAAGTGTTGCTGTTTGACGAACCGACCTCCGCGCTTGACCCGGAGCTTGTGGGAGAGGTCCTCAAAGTTATGCAGGAGGTGGCAACAACTGGGATCACCATGGTCGTTGCGACCCATGAACTGAATTTTGCGCGGGATGTCTCGGATCGGGTTGTCTTCATGGCCGACGGCCGCATTCTAGAGGTTGGCTCCCCGGAGCGCATACTTACTGAACCTAAGGAGCCACGCCTCAAAACCTTTCTAAGTGCCCTCAGCGGATCGCGTGCTGAGAGCGGAGACTCACATGCGCAATGAACGTAAATTCTACATCGACGGCCAGTGGGTCGATCCGCTGAAGCCTAATGACCTCGAGGTGATCAACCCGGCGACGGAAAAGCCGATCGCGGTCATCGCCATGGGCACCGCGGCCGATATCGACCGCGCGGTCGCCGCCGCCAAGAGGGCGTTTGCAACCTACAGCCAGACGAGCGTGGAGGAGCGCCTCGCGCTGCTCGAAAGGCTTCTCGAGATCTACAAGCGCCGCTATGAGGAGATGGCGCGCACGATCACGGCCGAACTCGGAGCGCCGATCACTATGAGCACTGAGCAGCATGCGGATGTCGGCGTCGGCCACCTTCAGGGCTTCATCGACGCCCTGAAGCGCCTCAAGACCCGCGAAGTGTTGCCGAACGGCGATGTCGTGAGCCGCGAACCGATCGGTGTCTGCGGTCTGATCACGCCCTGGAACTGGCCGATCAACCAGATCGCGCTCAAAGTAGTGCCGGCGCTGGCCACGGGTTCGACTTGCGTTCTGAAGCCGTCGGAATTCACGCCGTTGAATGCGCTGCTATATGCGGAAATGGTGCATGAGGCGGGCTTCCCAGCGGGGTCGTTCAACCTTGTCAACGGCGACGGCTTCGAATGTGGGGCGGCACTCTCCAAGCACAAAGATATAGACATGATGTCCTTCACCGGCTCCACGCGCGCGGGCATTGCCGTCAGCAAGGATGCTGCAGATACGGTCAAGCGAGTGACGCTGGAACTCGGCGGCAAGTCGCCGAATCTCGTCTTCGCAGATGCGGACCTGGAGGATCGTGTGGCCGGCAGCATACGCGAGTGCTTCAACAATTCCGGCCAATCCTGCGATGCGCCGACGCGCATGCTTGTCGAACGGTCGGTTTACGACAAGGTGATCGAGATCGCCGAGCGCATCGGCAAGGCGACCAAGGTCGGCAATCCGGAGGAGGAAGGCGAGCACATTGGCCCGCTCGTTTCGCATATCCAGTTCGGCCGCGTTCAGGCGCTAATAGAGGCGGGCGTTGCTGAAGGCGCGCGCCTTATTGTCGGCGGGCCAGGCAAGCCGGAGGGTTTCGAAACAGGGTACTTCGTGAAGCCGACGATCTTTGCCGACGTCAACAACGACATGCGTATCGCCCGCGAGGAAGTGTTCGGTCCGGTGCTGTCGCTCATCTCCTTCAACACGGAGGAGGAAGCGATAGCCATCGCCAACGACACGGCCTACGGCCTTGCTGCCTATGTGCAGACGGGCGACCCCGACCGCGCCGACCGCGTCGCGAGCCGCCTTCGCGCCGGCATGGTGCACATCAACGGCGCCCCGCACCGCTACGGCAGCCCCTTCGGCGGCTACAAGCAATCCGGCAACGGACGCGAGGGCGGCATATTGGGCCTTGAGGACTTCCTGGAGATCAAAACTGTGCATTACCCAGCACGAAAGTAGTTGTCGCTTGGAATGTAAACGGGTCTTCTCAATTTGTGTGGTTCACTCGCCGTTAGACATGATGCCGCTATAGCGGGTATGCCAACGAAAATAAAATAGTCGCCCGGTCCAGGGACAAAAAGTTCTGGGGGATTGCGCTCACAGATGATGATGGTTGGGTTGTTTCCGCTGCCGGGCCAGACTGCGGCATTTGCCCTGATCGCGGATGGCGGACCCGAAATCGGCGTGGCTCGTCCAACCGAAGCCTTCAAGATCTGCCGGTCCAGGGCAAGACCGTAACGATTAAGCTTCTGTTGAGCCGCTGGCGGTGCGAACATCAGACCTGTCAACGACAAACGTTCCGAGATTATCAGTGCTCGGCCATAGCGTAGGCGGCGTCCCGGCGCGCGCTTGATGCGACGGCTCGTCATGCCGGTCAGCGACGACGCGATCCTGCAGCACCTAAGCCGGATGCCGCGCTCGTCGCCATCGCACAGATCGGCGGCGTCGAACTTCATCCCTGGAATTGCGATGGCGCCGCTTTCGCCGCGGGCGACCGGATGCTACCGTATCGATGCGGCTTACCTGGACGCAGGTCAAATCCGACCTCGGTCCGAAGCGCTTCACCATCCGCACGGTCCCGGCGCTTTTGGCAAAGACGACGGCTTGGGAGGATTACTGCGTTGGGCAGCGTCCGCTTGAGCAGGCTATCAAGCAGCTCGGCAAGCAGAAGTCGGCCGCATGACATTTGAACGGCGGCGTGTTGGGACCACATAAGAAGTATGAAAAAGCAGACGATATCGATTGAGCAACTCGCACGCCTCCGGCGTATAGGTGATGTCTGTGACCCAGGTCTTGTCCGGAGCTGTCACATCGAACTGATGGTCGTGCGTGTTGTCGGCAACGACGGAAGCCTTGCCGCCATAGATGCCGGGGGGCGCTTATAGCCGATCTGCGCCTTGATCCCGGCAAGGCGGGGCAGCCGTGCAACCCCGTTCGGGCAGCACGTCTCGCCCTGGTCGAGAAGGTCGTCGTGCAGCTTGCGATAGCCGTAGACCTTGCCGCTTTCCTCCCAGGATTTCCGCAGAAGCCCGGTCGGTCGTCTATCTTCCACGGCTCGCTTGCTCAGTGGAGACCTGAGCCAGGCGTAGAAGCCGCTGGGGTGGATGCGCAGGCAAGGGCATATCGTCAGAACCGAGAACTGCCGTCGATGCTGGGCAACGAAGGCGTACTTCACTTTGCATCCTTGGCGAAGTACGCGGTCGCTTTAGGATGTCGCGTTCCTCCGTGTCTCCTCGGCCTCGCCACCACCTTTTCGCTCGGCGCGGCAAACTTCTTCTTCCACTCGCGGAGCGAGTGTTGGCTAACGCCCAGCCGCTGCGAGACCTCCGCAACCGGATAGCCTCGCGCGGTGATCTGACGCACCGCATCACGTTTGAAATCGTCACTGAAAATGGCTTTGCCCATAAAGGCCTCCTTCCCTCAAATTTAGGAAAGAAGGTGTCTACAAATCGAGGGGCTATTCAGACAGCTCATCACTTTCGTGTCGTGACGCCAACTTGGTTGCAGTCACTCGATGATTTCCGGTGACCATTCCGTGACGGTGGAATGGCGTATGACCAGCTCGCCGCTTATCGGATTCCGGCTCGGCGGCAAAGAAGGCGTTTCCAACTGCTGTGTGACCAAGCTTACGGCCCTTTCCACGATAGCATCAATGGGTTGCCGGAACGTCGTGAGCGAGTAATGCGGCCACCGCGCCAAGGCCACGTCGTCAAAACCGGCAACAGCGACATCCTCCGGTACGCGCAGTCCGGCGCTTTCCCTCAGCGCGTCCATGCCGCCCGCCGCAAGAATGTCATTGGCGAAGAATATCGCATCCGTCTTCTCTCCGCGTGCGATTTCAACCGCTGCCCGATGACCCGCCTCGTAGCTGTACTCCCCAGCGGCGATGCAGTGGATGAGTCGCATCCCAAGTTCCGCCACCCGTGTCACGAAGGCGTTTTGCCGTTCGAGATTGGTGGAGGTATGGGCCAGACCAGCGACATAGGATACCCGGTGACGGCCGAGTGCATAAAAGTGATCGGCAATGGCGCGAGCGCCCTCGACGTTGTCGCAGCTGACGGAGGTGAGGGGGAGATCGGGTATGGTGCGGTTCACAAGGACGGCAGCCCGTCCATCGGTTGCCCATTGCAGCGAGGCGCCGGACAGTACAGTAGCTGAGATGATGATAACTGCATCGACATTGTACTGCCGCAGTGCGACGAGCTGCTCTTCAATATTGGAGCCGCGAGTGATGTTGAACATCAGGCTTTGAAGCCTGACCCGCTGTAGTCCGCGCGAAAGTTTTTCGATCAGCGTCGGATAGAACGGGTTCTGCATCTCGGAAACGACGATGCCAGCGATATTGCTGCGCCGAGTCGAGAGCATAGATGCAATCGCATTCGGCTGGTAGTCGAGTTCGCCGGCCGCCTTGAGAATTCGTTGCCGAAGCTCGGGAGAAATTGAGCTTCCTGGCGTGAAGGCCCGCGATACTGCAGACTGGCTCACACCCATCAGCCGGGCGAGCTCACGCGCCGTCAGCGGCTTGGCTCGAGGCGAGGCTATCTTGTCATCGGCATTGTTCATCGTCACTCCCCGTCGTGTTCTTGCCGCACGACCTGCAGCAGCATGAACAGTATATGGCATGAATATGCATCCGTATGCAAATTGGCGATTGCATACGGATGCAATGTTCCTTAACCTTGCTTCAGAAGGCGGGTAGAGGAGCCGGTCTTGGTCTTGCGTACGCTTGCCTTTGGGAGGAGCTATGAGGGGCGCTTTCAGCCATCTGCGGGTGGTCGACTATTCCGATACATTGGCGGGTCAGTACTGCGCCCGGTTGTTTGCGGATTATGGTGCGGCGGTGATGCTGGTGGAGGGGCCGGAGGGTTCGCCAATCCGACGTTCTGCGCCATTTTCGCAAAGCGGGGACTCGCTGCCATTCTTCCACTTCAATTCCGGAAAGAGCTCCTATGTGCTTGATCGCGGCGATCCGGGAGGAAGAGGCCGGCTCGACATGATCCTTGCTGGGGCGGATGTAATCGTCGTTCCTCCGGATGAGAATGCGGACGAAATAAGCCAGAGCAATCCCAATGCAATCATCGTGCAACCGAGCAGTTTTGGTGGCGACGGCCCGCGCGCGGAGTGGCAGGGGCCGGAAATCGTCCTTCAGGCCTTGTCGGGGATGATGCACAACAACGGCGCTGCCGATCGGGAGCCGCTGTTTGGGACCGGAAACCGCGCTGGAGTGGCGAGCGGCATCGGCGCCTATATCGGCGCCTTAGTGGCCTTGTATGCGCGTGAGGAGACCGGGCGTGGTCAGGTCGTCCGCATCGATGCGGCTGAGACGGCCGCATCTATGTGTTTTCCCTATGTGATGCAGTATATCTACAATGGCACGACCAGGCAGCGGACAGAGCAAGCTGTGCAGGCGGGGCAGGTCCTTTGCCGTGACGGCTGGGTTTGCATCTGGATCTATAATTTCCGGTGGCACGCCCTGCTGGAAGCGCTTGGCCTGCTTGAACTGGAGCACGACGAACGCTTTGCCGATCCCGCTGACCGCCGCGCCAACTGGGACGCGCTGTTTTCTGTCTTCCAGTCGAGGGTGGCTGAGATGGCAGCCGAGGACTTGGTGGAGATCCTCCAGAAGGCGCAAGTCATTGCAGCCAAGGCATATCGGCCGTCCGAGCTAATCACGAGCCGCCATCTCGTCCAGCGAGGCTACTGGGAAACACTGGACGGTCGGACCATTCTTGGGTCGCCGTTCCGTATGTCGGCGACACCGCGCTGTGTGGGTAGCCTCGCTCCCCGCCTCGGTGACGCAAATGCCCGTTATGAAGGCAGCGCTCATTTGCCTTCGGAGAAAGCGCCCCTGTCCGCTTCGAGGCCCAAGGGCCGTCCTTTGGAAAGCTTGCGCGTCATTGAGCTGACCACCGCATGGGCAGGTCCGATGGCCGGACGCGTGCTGGCCTATTTTGGCGCTGAGTCTATTCACGTGGAAGCGCCGAACAGGGTCAATTCCTGGCGCCTCAACAAGGACGAGCCCAACCCGATCAACTTCCCTGCACGACAGCCAGGTGAGCGCTGGTACGACCGGTCGTTCCTGTTTAACTCTCAAAATGTCAACAAACTCAGCTGTATTCTCAATCTGAAGACTGAAGAAGGCCGGGCAACGCTGCGTCGGTTAGTATCCGTCACGGATGTGTTGATCTGCAATTTTCGGCCAGACACCCTTAAGAAGCTCGGTCTCGATTTTGACGCTCTGAAAGCAATAAAGCCGGACATCATCGTCGCCGAACTGCCGGCCTTTGGTACAAAGGGGCCGATGTCCGGCTATGCGGCCCTCGGCCCGACCATGGAAATGGCCGCGGGCATGTCAGCGATGATCGGCTATCCGGGCGGCCAGCCGGAGGTGACCGGTCCGTCCTATCTGGATCCAATCGGTGGGTTTAACGCTGCCGCAGCGATACTGACGGCGCTTATCCACCGCCAGAGGAGCGGCGAGGGCCAGTATGTGGAGGTTCCGCAGGTCGAAGCAGCGATGCACCTGATCGGCCCCGAAATCCTACTTGCCAGTGAGACGGGGCAGGACCCGGCACCAAATGGTAATCGCGTCAGCTTTGCCAGCCCGCATGATGCTTTCCCCGCCCGGGGCGAAGACCAGTGGATCGTCATCGCGGCGCTTGACGAGGGCCAATGGCAAAGTCTGTGCCGGATCATGGGTCGGCCGGAGCTTTCGGCGGATCCGCGTTTTTCCGGCCTGGAGCGGCGGCGCGTCAATGAAGATGAACTCACCAGGCTCATAGCTGGCTGGACGGCGGGCGAAGACAAGCATGAACTGGCTGCGCGGCTGCAGGCTGCCGGAGTGGCGGCGGCGCCGGTGCAAACGCCCCGGGATCTAGCGGAAGATCCATATCTCGCCTATCGCGGTTTCTTTACGGAGCTCCAGCATCCTGACGCGGGACGGCACAAACATCCGGGCCTGCCAATCCATCTCAGCGATACCCCGGGGGCGCAGCTGGCGTCGGCCCCGCCTTTTGGCTGGCATAACCGGCACGTTCTTGAGCGCATCATCAAACTTCCGCCGGATCAGATCGCCGCTATCGAGAAGAGTGACGCCATGGCGACCGAACCCCTGCAGGGAGCGTGAGCATGGGTCAGCCGACGCAACTTTTCCCGCGCTGCTTCGATGTCCGGATTCTCCTCGACGACGCGCCTCGTTACAGGGGAACGATCCATGACGACGCCGTCGCCCGGGCCCGCGGTTACAAGGCAGCCCTTATTCCTGGCGCTTTTGTTTATGGTCACATCAGCCGGGTGGCGATCGACAGCTGGGGTGCAGATTGGGCCGACCGAGGCGCCATATCGGCGCGGTTCCACAAGCCTGTCTACAATCATGACGAGGTGACGGTTTCAGCCGGACCACTCGCTGACGACGGAGTGTTTCAGCGCAGCATGGTCAGCGTCCGTAATGGGGACGACGAGGAGGTGGCGACCGGATGGGTCGCACTGGCTCATGAAGCGGTTCCGCCGCCGGACCGGGCTCGATTGCGATTGCTTCCGACTCCCGAAGATCCACCTGTTGTGAGCCCCGGCGAAATCCAGGCGGGGGCGCCACTCAAAAGCCGTGAGCGGGTTCTGTCGGCCGCAGACTTCAAGACCTCGTTGTCGGCCTTTGCTGAAACCCACCCGATTTACGAGGATATCGGTTTTGTCCATTCCGGGATGCTGATGCGCACGTCCATGGGTGACGTCAATTCAACTTGGAAATTCCCGGCGGCCGTCGTCCTGGTCGAAGTGGAAACGCAGCATTTTGAGAGGGTTTATCCAGGCCAGTCGATCCGCACGGCCGGCCATGTGGCCGAAACCTTCGAACGCAAGGGTAAACACTACCTGGTCACGGATGAGGTTCTTCTCGCCGACGGTCGACCTGCAGCGCGGTTCAGGAGGACGCAGATCTATGGCTGATCAGTTGAGCCGGGCGGTGACAGGCCTGGTGGTATCCTATGCAACGACGGTGCGACACGAGGATATCGCCCGTTTCGTGGCGCTGAGCGGCGACGACTACGAGGCACACACGGACGCCGAAGCCATGGCCGGATCCCGTTTCGGCGGCATCATTGCCCACGGCGCGCTTCTTGTGGGTTACATGTCGGCAGCCGGTACCAAGGCGATCCGGGAGGCGCGGTTGCGGGGATGCACCACGATCCCGGTGTCGCTCGGCTATGATCGGCTGCGCTTCGTAGCGCCGGTCTATCCCAGCGATATGTTGACCGTCACCTATAATGTAAGGGAGCTCGATCTCGAACGGCAGAGGTCCGTTGCCGATCTCGAGGTGACCAACCAGTCCGGCACCGTGGTGGCCGTCGCCGAACATCAGATGAAGTGGCTGCAATCATGAAAGCGCTTTCCACAGTCTCGCTTGCATACGGATGCAAAGGCTGTATCCTCGTGGCAGGTTTTGAGAATGGCGCCGTGGGAGAGGCCCAGCTCCAAAGTGGGAGGTTTCGAAAGATGAACGCATCTTTGTCGCGCATGCGTGCACCACCGCTGTGGCTGCCATGACGGAGCGCAGACCGACAGAACGGCGGCAGGCTTTCGCGTGGTTCACCGCCGTATCGCTGCGTTGGAACGACATCGACATCTTCGGGCATGTCAACAACGCCCGCTACTACGAGTTCTTCGACAGCGCCGTGCTTGGTTTCCTCCATCAGAAGGAACTGGGGCTGGGCAGGGATGGTGGGGCAATGCTGGTGGTCGAGAATGGCTGCCGATATCATCGCGAAATAATCTTTACGGACCGGCTCGATATGGGCCTGCGCGTAGAGAGTATCGGGACTTCCTCGGTACGATACAGGCTTGCAGCGTTCCTCAACGGGTCGGATGAGTCGGCGGCCGACGGCCATTTCATTCACGTGTTCATCGATGCCGCCAGCAAGCGCCCCGCTCCGTTTCCGGTGCCGCTTCGAGCTCATCTTGAATCGATCTTGACCCTACCACCTGAGGAGTAGCCCATGGGGAGAGCGTCCGTCATCAAATCCGTCGAGGCATTCCAAGTCGCCTGGAACGCCGACGATCCGCCAGGGCGGCGCAGTGCCATTGTGAGGGTCACCACCGAAGAGGGGCTTGTCGGGTATGGCGAAGCGTCACCGATGTTCGGCGGAGAGCATTCGATTTGGGTGATACGCGATGCCGCAACCTCGCTGATCGGCGCAGATGTTCTGGATCACGCGGTCATCTACGACCGCTTGCTGCACCGCTATGTCAAGCTCGGTCCGGAAGGCGCGGTAACCGGTGCGCTCGCGGCGCTTGACATCGCCCTTTGGGACATCAAGGGCAAGCTCTCCGGCCTGCCGGTATACAAGCTTCTGGGCGGTGCCTGGCGTCAAGAGGTGCCGTTCTATTCGTCGATCGGGGGCAATGCCAATCGCAGCGTCAGCGAGACAGTACGGGGAGTGGAACGGCGCTGGCGGGCGGAGCAGCCGGCAGCGATCAAGATCCGCTGGGATGGTGACCGCACCCGGCAGGACTATGACATCCCGGGTGACATCGCCAAGGCAAAGGCCGTGCGGCAGCTGGTGGGTGACGGGTTCCCGCTCGCGTTCGACGCCAACAATCAATACTCGGTTGGCGGTGCCATTCGGGTCGGACGCGCACTCGAGGAACTGGGCTATGTCTGGTTCGAGGAGCCGGTGCAACACTATGACGTGAGAGCCATGGGCGAGGTGGCGCAGCGGCTCGACATCACCGTGTCGGCAGCTGAGCAGACCTATACCACGCAGGCATTGGTCGACATGATCAATGCGGGCGTGCGCATGGTTCAGCCGGACATCGTCAAAATGGGAGGTATCACCGGGCTCATGCAGTGCGCGGCCATTGCCTATGCTCACGGAGTGGAACTGGTGCCACACCAGACACAGCCGACCATCGGCCACACGGCCAATCTGCATGTGCTCGCGACGATCATGCATCTCACCAAACCGGCGGAATTTGCCGACCCGGACACACGCATGCATCCGGCTTTCCGAAATCCACCCAAGCCGGTTGATGGCAAGTTCGCGATCCCGATCGGGCCGGGTCTCGGACTGGAGGTAATAGATGAGGAACTGGAGGCGCGCCGTGTTGTCTAGGCATACCACACCACGGAGGGTCGCTAGGCACGGAGACGGCATCGCGCGATAGGACGTAACCCGTGATGGCGCAGGCGAGGGGCCGGCGCCGCATACAAGCTGGGAGGAGGAACCCCATGGCTTTGACAAGACGCAATTTCCTGGAACTGGCCGCGGCCACCACGGCGCTCTCGGCGGTTGGCATCGGCGCTGCCCGGGCACAGGATGTCGATACCTTGCGGATGGGCATTGCCGCCAATGGTCCGCGTCACTCGGATCCGAACCTGACGACGCAGGGATCGGATAACTGGGCCACAGAACAGATGTACGAGCAGCTGGTGCGCCCAGACGATGGGCGTTTCGCGCTCACTCCGGATGAATACCTGCCGACGCTGGCCACCGAATGGACGCAGTCCACTGATGCCAAGGTGTGGACCTTCAAGCTTCGTCAGGGCGTGCAGTTTCATCGCGGCTACGGCGAGATGACGTCAGACGACGTTGTCTTCTCCTTCGAGCGAGCCGTGAAGGAAGGAACCAATCGCACCATTCTGTCAAACATCGACAGTGTGGTCGCAAACGGTCCCTATGAGGTGACCATTCATCTCAAGCAGCCGGATGTAAACCTGCTCGGTACCTCGATCTTCAACAACAATACGTCCATCGTCTCGAAGAAGGCTTATCAGGAAATCGGAGCGGAGAAGTTTGCTACCGATGCGGTGGGAACCGGGCCCTATGAACTGGTGAAGTTTGATCCGGAAACTGGAACGAGCCTCAAGCGCCACGAAGGTTACTGGGGCGAAAAGGCGAAGATCGCCGGGGTGGAATGCGTTTACATCGCCGACACCACGGCGCGGACGCTGGCGCTGCTTTCGGGCAATGTCGACATCATAGAGGCGGTGCGGGCACCCGGATGGATCGATTCCATGCTGCAGCGAGACCCGACTCTCAAGATTGACATGACATCGCCGGGCTCGTTCAATACGTTGCATGTGAACCTGACCCGTGCACCCTTTGACGATCTCAAGGTCCGCCAAGCCTTGATGCACGCGATCGACAGGCCCGCTGTAGCCCAGGCGCTTAAACCCATGGGAGGGACGATGCCAGGCCTGCAGCCTGATTTCTTCCCCGCAGGCTTCAAGACGGAGGACCTGCCACCGGAGCTGCAGTATCCGTACGATCCGGAGAAGGCCAAGGCGCTCCTTGCCGAAGCGGGGCATCCCAACGGCATCAGTTTCGACGCGCTTTGCAGCCAGCGTGAGGATTATTCCTCGACCATGCTGATCGTTCAGGAGCAACTGCGTCTTGCCGGCTTCAACATGAACTTGAAGATCATGGACCACACCGCTTACCACGCGGCGAACCGCTCGGATCAGAACACGCTGGCAATGCATTCGTCGAGCTATCCACCTATCCCGACGCAGATCTACTTCCAGCAGCTGGCGAAGGCATCGGAGGTCAGGGCGGATGGTTCCGGGGGCGGCAACTACAGCCATTATGGGGTTGCCATGCCCGGTATCGACGACAAGCTCGCAAAAGCTTTGCAGGCGACGGACTACGATACCTACCTTGCGCTTTGTAAGGAGATTGAGTTGCAGGTCCTGCGTGACCTTCCCTTGATCGGCCTGTCCTCTCTCGGCTTCACGGCGGTCCGCGCCGCCCGCGTCGATCTCGGCTACCCTGTCCAAAGCGGCTATGCACGATGGCGTTTCCATCGCGCGACCAAGACGGCCTAGTGCTTCCTCAACAATCCAGGGATCTTCGCCTTGGCGAAGATCCCCAATCTGGGTGATCCGCATGGCCCGCTACATCCTTCTCAGAATGGCTGACGCAATTCCGACGCTTTGGTTGGTGCTGACGCTTGTCTTTATCGCGATGCGAATTCTGCCCGGTGATCCGGCGCTTGCTGCACTCGGCGACGCGGCTCTGCCAGAGCAGTTGGCGGAATTCCGCGAGCGTATGGGTCTGAACGTACCGCTTTGGCAGCAGTATCTGAATTTCCTCGGTGGCGTGTTGACCCTCGATTTCGGACGATCGCTCCTGTCCAATACGCCGGTGGTCACCCTGATCGCCCAGAACCTTCCTTACACGGTAGAACTTACCGTCGCGGCGATGTTGATGGGGATTGTCGCGGGCATTCCTCTCGGGGTGCTCGCCGGCACCAACCGAAACAAAATCCCCGATACGGGCGTGCGTGTTTTTTCGCTGATCGGCTATGCCATCCCCGACTTTTTCCTGGGCGCCGTCTTGCTGATCACCTTCTCGCTCAATCTTGGATGGTTCCCGATCAACGGCGCCGGCACGGATCTGGCAAGCCGTATCCACCACGTCTTTCTTCCGGCACTCACGCTTGCCTTCGTCAAGGCGGCCTTTCTTGGTCGGCTGACCCGCACCAGCCTGCTGGAAGTGCTCGGGCGGGATTACGTGCGCACCGCCCGAGCCAAGGGCGCGAAGGAGAGCAGGGTGATCTACCGGCACGGCCTGCGAAACGCTCTCCTGCCGATCTCGACAGGGCTCGGGCTCAGCCTCCTGTCGACGCTTTCCGGATCTGTCGCCATCGAGCTGGTGTTCAACCGGCCCGGCATTGGCCGTTTGCTAATCGATGCCATTGCCCAGCGCGATTATGCCGTGATCCAGGGAGGGGTTCTGGTTTTTGCCGGCTTCGTCGTACTCATTAATCTATTGATGGACCTAGTCTATGTTGTTGTCGATCCACGCGTGAGGGTGAAGTAAGATGTCGCTCTTTACGGAAGAAACCCTCCGCGTTCCGGCTGTTGAGCCAGGCGTCTTCACCAAGGTCACAAAGTTCCTCTTCGGCCGGGCCGAGACTGCCTTTGCTACCGCCATCATCGTGGTGTTCGTCCTGGTCGCGCTGCTGGCCCCTTGGCTGGCGCCTTACGATCCGTTGGCCCAGTCGATCATCAAGATCAATCGCCTGCCCAGCCAGGACAACTGGCTTGGGACTGATCAGTTCGGGCGCGATGTGTTGAGCCGTCTCATCTATGGATCGCGCAATTCACTGCTTTTCGGCTTCATCTCTCCGGTTCTGGCGGCGTTGTTTGGTACGATACTCGGCGTGATTGCCGGATATTTCGGCGGTATCGCCGACCGCCTGATCTCCCGCCTCATCGACCTGCTGCTGGCGTTTCCGGAATTGCTGCTTGCGATCTTGATCGCTGCGGTACTGGGTGGCGGCTTCTGGAACATCATTGCGGTGATCACGGTGGCTTTCATTCCAGGCTTTGCGCGCGTGGCCAGAGCCCAGACGTTGTCGATAAAGCAGGAGCCTTATGTGGAAGCGGCAATCGCTGTGGGCGTCCGCACACCAGTCATCATCATCAGGCACGTCATTCCCAACATCATGGCGCCGATCGTCGCGCTGATGACGCTTTGGGTCGCGTCGGCAATCCGCATCGAAGCGTCGCTGAGTTTCCTCGGTATAGGTACCAGGGCCCCCAATCCGAGCTGGGGCAACATCATCCGTGACGGGCTCAACAGCCTTTTCGGCTCGCCGTGGCCAATCATCGGGGCGGGTATCGCCATCACGCTGGTGGTGCTGGCCTTCAATCTGGTCGGTGATGCCATCCGCGATGCGCTCGATCCGTCGACGGCACGATAGGAGAACGGCATGAACGCGATAAGTGCGGTGGCAGAACACACTCATGCCGTTGGCGGACCCGAACCACTGCTGTCAGTGCGTAACCTGAAGACCTCGTTCCTGACCCAGCAGGGCTGGACCGAGATCGTGAAAGGGATCGATTTCGATATCGGGGCAGAAGAAACGCTGGCGGTCGTGGGGGAGTCGGGTTCGGGAAAATCGGTGACGGCGCTGTCGATCATGCGTCTCCTCGATCCCGAGATGAGCCGGATCGAGGGATCGGTCAAGCTGGCCGGCCAGGATCTGCTGAAGCTCTCTCCGGCCGCCATGCGCAAGATCCGGGGCCGGCAGATCGGGATGATCTTCCAGGAGGCGATGACAAGCCTCAATCCGCTCCAGACGGTCGGTCAGCAGATTGCCGAAGTGCTGACCATCCATGGTACGCATTCAGGGCAGGCAGCGATGAAGGAGGCCGGGCGCCTGCTTGAGCGCGTGCGCATACCCGCCGCGTCCTCACGTCTCAAAGACTATCCCCACGCGCTGTCAGGCGGCATGCGGCAACGCGTGATGATTGCCATGGCGCTCGCCTGCAAGCCGAGCCTTCTGATCGCCGACGAGCCAACCACTGCGCTCGACGTGACGATCCAGGCCCAGATTCTGCAGTTGATCAAGCAATTGCAGAAGGAGGAGGGCATGGGGGTTCTGTTCATCACTCACGATATGGGGGTTGTCGCGGAGATTGCTGATCGTACCGTGGTGATGTTACAGGGAAGCGCGGTCGAATCCGACAGCACCGACGTGATATTCGAAGCTCCCCAAAACCCCTACACCCGCGCGCTGATTGCCGCTGTGCCGCGACTGGGGCAGGGCAGCGAAAGGGGGCCGCAGCATTTTCCGGTGCTCGACCGTGCCACGGGCATGCTAGTCGCCGGCCGCGAACGGCCGGACACTGTGCGCAAGGCAGACCCGGTGCTGCGTGTCAGCGAACTCGTCAAGCGGTTTGATATTGCCGGCGGATTGTTCTCCGGTCCCGCGGGTCGTGTGCATGCAGTGGAGAAGGTGAGCTTCGATCTAAGAGCCGGCGAGACACTGTCGCTGGTGGGAGAATCCGGGTGCGGCAAGTCAACGACAGGGCGTGCCATCATGCGGCTGATCGAACCGGACAGCGGTGAAATCAGCATAGATGGCACCGACATCAGAGTGCTTGACAGGCATCGCATGCGTGACATGCGGCGACATATCCAGATGATATTCCAGGACCCGTATGCCAGCCTCAATCCGCGCATGCAGGTGGGCGATGCCATTGCTGAGCCCTTCCTCACTCACAGGCTTGGCACAAGGGCACAGGCTCGTGACAAAGCCATGGATCTCCTCGAAAAGGTGGGACTGGCCACCGAGATGGCCACTCGCTATCCGTCGCAATTCTCCGGTGGGCAAAGGCAGCGCATCTGCATTGCCAGGGCCCTTTCCCTGGAACCGAAAGTGATCGTCGCAGATGAAAGCGTGTCGGCCCTCGATGTCTCGATCAAGGCCCAGGTGGTCAATCTGATGATGGATCTGCAGGAGCAGTTCGGACTGTCCTACCTGTTTATCTCTCACGATATGGCGGTTGTTGAGCGGATCAGCCACCAGGTCGCGGTAATGTATCTGGGTGAGATCGTAGAGAAGGGGCCGGTCGCAGCCGTCTTCGGTAATCCGCAGCACCCCTATACCCGGCGGCTGATGGCTGCCGTTCCTGTGCCCGACCCCGCACGCCGGAAGCAGTTGCGGCCAGTTAACAACGACGAGGTCCGAAGCCCGATCCGCCCCGTCGACTATAGCCCGCCGGTGAGAACCTACCGGCAAGTTTCGCCCGGTCACATTGTCCAACTTTGGGGCGACGACTGGAAGATCTAGGAAGCCCTGCTTCGGCAGCGAGGATGAGGCGCAGCTTTGACGCGGGCCGCAGAAGATGCGGTTAGAAAGGACAGTCACATGACTTATCAGGCTCTGATAACCTCGCGCGGAGAAGACGGAGGCATATCCTCAAGGGTCGAAACCTTGGGTGAAGATCGTCTTCCTGAGGGCGATGTGACTGTTGACGTGGAATGGGCAGGGCTCAACTACAAGGACGGGCTTTGCCTTACAGGTGGCGGGGGGCTCGTGCGGACCTACCCCCATGTGGCGGGGATCGACTTCGCCGGCACGGTGCGCGACAGCCTCGACCACCGCTACAAGCCTGGCGACCGGGTGGTGCTGACAGGATGGCGCGTGGGGGAAACCCATTGGGGTGGTTACAGCCAACGAACCCGGGTCAAGGCGGACTGGCTCGTGCCCTTGCCGAACCGGCTTTCAACGCGGGATGCGATGACCGTTGGAACGGCAGGGCTGACCGCCATGCTGGCGATCGGCCGATTGGAAACGCTAGGACTAGACATCGAGGGCGGCGAAGTGCTGGTGACAGGAGCGGCAGGCGGAGTGGGGTCTATTGCCGTCGCACTTCTGGCTCGTCTCGGTTATGAGGGCGTGGCGCTCTCCGGCCGACCAGAGCATTCGGAGACTCTGAAGAAACTCGGCGCCACGGCAATCTTGGCGCGCGAGGAGTTTCTCGCTCAGTCGGATAAACCGCTGGAATCGGCGCGTTGGGCAGCCGTGATCGACAATGTCGGCGGCAAAATCCTCGGCAAGGCACTCAAGCAGGTGAAATACGGTGGCGCCATTGCCGCCGTTGGCAATGCGGCGGGCATCGGTCTGGAGACGAACGTGTTGCCCTTCATCCTGCGGGGGGTGACGTTGAGCGGTATCGACAGCGTTATGCAGCCGTATGCTGCGCGCATTGCCGCCTGGGAGCGCATCGCCAAATACTTCGATCCTGCCGCCTATGGCGGACTTGTAGAGGAAGTCGGCCTTGCCGATCTGCCCGAAGCGGCAAACCGCATTCTCGCAGGACAGGTGCGGGGCCGGGTGATCGTTCCGCTGGTATAAGGCAAAGCAGCAACCGACCGCTCAAATCTTCCTCTGCGAGGTGCGGTACAAGCCATAAGCTGTATGCATGCTTGTGCGAGGATGTTCCCGTTCTGCTAAAGAAATTGCATAATGTATCGACGGGAACTCGGATTTCCAACGAGGTTTACGGACCGATTTTGTGGAACCGCAAAACGGACCGGCAAAACCAAACGTTAACTCGGCGCGCGTTAGGCTGCTCCGTTGGCCGATATTTATAAACACACCGGATCTATTGAACCAGCATGTATTAGCTCGTTTCGAGGCGTTTAGACTGTTAACAAGCAAATCGCCAGTTGCAAGGATGTGCTTTCAAAGCGCATCGCACGCTCGTTCGGTGTCGCGCATTTTGCACAGGTCCAGGATTAACCGATGTTCGGCTTGGATTGCTCGAGGTGACGGAGTTCACTCGGCTGACGCGTGCTGTCGAACCAATTGAAAGCGTCCTGCGAGGGCGACGTCCCAGCAGTAAATTTCCCGGCGATAAAGGAATTTGTGCTATTTCATCCTGAGCAAGAGGGATCGACGTACAGGGTATTGTTTCCTACAAGCATGTCTGTGGGGTGATTCGATGCAGCGGGAGCTGCTAGTACCTCCACGGTCCATCTGTTTGAGACCGACAACGGTGCTGATCTGGTGCTCGGCTCGGGAGGTCAAAGCATCGTCGCAGCGTCGTCGGGCTCCCGAAATGGCGAAGGGCGCTCGACACTTTCGGAGAGGCGCCCTTCGACCCGGACGACTTACGAACGCGCGACAGAGTTCCATCGCTGCAGGTTAGTCATCGATTACGGGTAATCAGCGATAGTCGTCGGTAATCGAGGCCGTCCAAGGCATCCATTGCGCGAACAGGCAAGTCGAGGCACGCATCGCAAATGCCGCAGCCATCGTCGTCCATCGGCTGGTCAGCCCGCTCGCAACAGAGGCAGACGACAGAGCATCGGAGCCGGCCGCTCGGCACCACGATTTCGGCCATATCGCCCGGCACGATATTGATCTCGAGTTCCTTCATCGCTCGCTTCTCCGTGGACCTCCTCGTGAAAAGATAAGAGCCGCGGGGCGCTTTGCAATGGCGAGCGCTTGCGAGATTACGCACGCTTTCAAGAAGGAATGGACTCTCCCGCCTTTGCATGCTGTTCTGGCGCTCAAGGGATTGGTATGGCGTATGAACGGGGCTCGGCGCGCGCGACGCCCACGCCTGATCAGGCTTGCCGCGGCGGTAGCGATCAGCGCGTCAGCAATAACGGTACCCGTCGCGGTTCTGCCGGCGGCCGCACCGATCTGACATCATCCGAAAGGACGATCGATGGCAGAGGACGATCCTTCCGAGCTTTCTCGCTTCGTTGCAGCACAAGGCCTCGTCTTGGAGACGGGCCTTGCTGAGCGCAGGGCCGGACGCAAGGAAACCCATTGGATGTGGTTCATCTTCCCGCAACAGCGTGCGCTCGGGTCTCCCACCGCGAACTTCGACGTCATTGGCTCTATAGAGGAGGCTTGGGCTTATCTCCGACATCCCGTCGGCGGTCAATGCGGTCCTCGGGGTACCTGACCCTTCGACCCATGGATTTTCGGCTCGCCCGACGATCTGCAATTCCGCTCGTCGATGACGTTGTTCAGCGAAGCTGCCGCGGAGGATGGGACGATTCCGGCTGGCTCTGGAGCGTTTCTTTGCCGGCGAACCAGATCATCGTGCTTCGAACTCATCGGCGGCGGCAACTAGCCGCCGCGTCTCACAGAAGTCGATCAAATCGCGCGAACGTCTTCCGCTTTCGACTTTCCGGTCTTGCGATCCTGACCGATATCGTAGCTTACCTTCGCGCCATCTCTCAGAGGTCCGCCCGACAGCACCGCCGAGACATGGACAAACACATCCTGCCCGCCATCGTCGGGCGTGATGAAGCCAAAGCCCTTGTCTTAACGGTGCCGGTCGCCATGATGATCCTCGTGAACTGAGCGGCGTTCACGCCGCCAGCGGATCATAATCGTTACGCGGAACGCCTGCAACGGAGTAGCCGGGACATCGTGGGACGGCGGGAACAACAATCCTGCGCGCGGGTTTTCGACTTCAGTGCAAGGATCTCCTGATGGGATGGATTGAGGTCGATTATGGCGAATGACAAGCTCTCAACCTACAAGAAGAAGCGGGATTTTAAGCAGGCCCAGGAACCGAGCGGCGCGGCCGCCGTCAAATCGTCGAACCGGCTTCGCTTCATCATCCAGAAACATGACCCGACGCGCCTTCACTACGATCTTCGCCCGGAACTCGACGGCGTGTTCAAGTCCTGGGCGGTGACGACCACATGCAGCCCCTTGCCGCCCGTGGTCTTGCAGAAGCCTGACACCGCTCGCCGTAGAGCGCGCAAGCCGCTTTCATGGGCCGAGGCACAAGCTTCGCCCCTGACGTCTGCCAAGAGATGGCCCGCGACAACCCAGACCTTTATCTCATCAAAATGACCAAGAGCCGGCGGGAAGGCCGCATTTCCTCGACAATCTGCGCAATGACCGCATGGCGGCCGCCGTGGCACCCCTGTCGCCGCGCGCGGTCGGGTGCCACCGTGTTAATGCCACTCACCTGGACGCAGGTCCAATCCAATCTCGACCCGAAGCGCTTTACCGTCCGCACCGTCCCGGCGCTTCTGGCGAAGGCAAGCGCATCGGAGGATTACTACTGCGATGGACAGCGCCCGCTTTGAGCAGGCCATCAAGCGGCTCGGCAAGCATAAGGCTGCCGCATGACATTTGAATTGCAGGGCGCGGAGACCACACAAAAGAATGAAGAAGTCCAACATACCCATCGAACAGCTCACGCGCCTTCGCCGGATACGCGGACTGGCGCGGCTGATGGATACGGCGCTCGGAATTCCCGGTACACGCATGTCGCTCGGGGCAGACTCGGTCCTTGGCCTGATCCCCGGCGTTGGCGATTTTGCGGCCGCCGCCGTCAGTCTCGTCATTGTCAACGAGGCTCGGCGTCTCGGCGTGCCGAACGACAAGCTCGCCAAGATGCTGGTCAATGTTGGTTTTGACACGGTTGCGGGAAGTGTGCCGTTGCTTGGCGATGTCTTCGACGTCTATTTCAAATCCAATCGCCGCAATCTTCAGCTTGTTCTGGATCACTTCGGCCTCGACCATGCCGACATCGACCGGTAACGGCGATAGCTGCGATCGCCAAGCGTGGCGATAGTCGACCTCCTGATTCTCACATTAAGTGGGTTTCCTCAATTTGGAGACCGCTAACTTCTCTGGGGTCAGGCAGCGCGCAGAAGGGGTGGCTTGGGTTTGAATATCGAAGGCAAGTTCGTTCTGGCTGTCGGAACGGCGCCTTCAAGCGATCGTGACGTTCGCCGTTCAGCGCGGCCGTCCGGACTTGCATGAGCGTGTAAGCGCCGTGGAGCGACCATTGCATTTGCTGTTTCTTGAGCATCCGCTTGCCAACAAGTGAATTTACCGCCGGCGATGGTCTAACCGAACCGGGATCGAAGGGGAACAAGGCCTGCGCCCGTGTTCACACTGCCAACCATATGGCGCTCACTACGTGATTTAGAGGTCGGCTGATCCCTTAAAAGGAGACGGCTCCCATACTGGGATTGTGTGTAAGATGTTAGCGCCGTTGATGAGAAACTACGCGATGAGATTGAAATTGCGGGGTCGCCGGTTCGGCTCTCTTCAAGGCGATGGGACGGAGTCGACGTCCCGGACTGGGCGGCATGTTGCCGGTGCCCATCATCTTAGTCGGGTGGAAGGCCGTCGTTCGACTCGCTCATCGGACAAGCAGGTTGTGACATGAACGGACGTTCTTGGTTCACAACTTCATTTCGCGGATGCCACAATGAAACGTGCCGCTTCGTGTGACTAGATCGCCGCTGCATCGGTCCGGCATTCGGTAGCAAACGCCACCAGACTTGAGCCACGCCTTCCAGCGTCTGGACGCCCTTACTCGCGATGAGCCAATCACGGGGAGCGTTTCGGCGACAGCTTGAGCGACTTTGTGTTGGCAGCTTTATTGCGGCGGCCGCGGAGATGGGATCCACTGCAGCACAATTCCGGAAGTCGTCGCGACATGCTGCCAGGAACGATCTCACCGGTAAGCGAACGGTTCTCGAGGCGATTCAACCCGTCAATTCAGGCCGGCACGGGCAAGTCCCTCGACCAGGCGCGCCCGATCCTCGGCGTGGACGAAAGAAGATGTTGCTCCGACCGCGTCCCGTGTGATGTCAGGGACTAGCGACTTGAGCCGTCCGAGCAAGTCCGTGGCAGCCTCTTGGTTGTCGAGAAGTCCGGCGCAGGCCGTGCCGATCACCAGCGGAACCGCGTGGCCGGACCGCAAGCGATGCGCCTCCCGTGCATAACTCAATCCAAGCTCGTAATTCGCGCCCTGGAAGTAAGCCATGGCGTAGTAGAACTGAAAGTCGCCGAGAAAAGCCTCGCGCGGGCTTAATCTGAGGGCGTAGTCGATGCAAGGAATGGCGTCCGCCGCGCGGCCCCCGTTGGCATGCGCAAGTCCCAACTGGCCGTGTGCAAACGCGGAGTTGGGGTTGATCGCGACAGCCTGGCTGATCGCTGCCATCGCCAGGACATTGTCACGCGTCGCAAAGGCTGTCATCGCCTGCGCAAGGTAAGCCCACGGTTCCTTATCGTCCGCGACGATGGCTTGTTGGACGATATCCCTGGCAAGGGCCAGGGCGTATCCCATGTCCTCCCACCCCTGGAACGCTCGCCACATCGTAATCCAACCTTTCATGGCGAGTGCCTGGGCATACTCGGGAGCCAGTCCGATTGCCCGATCGAGCAGGGGGAGCATCTTCCGGCTGCTCTCCTCAGACAACTGGGAACACAGGAACACCGCCCGCACGACACATTCCCAGGCATCAAGGCCATGATGCGGCTTGGGGCTTTCGCGGGCATGCTCTGCCGCCAGGAGTTCCGGCCCGAGGCGGCCGACGACGCTTGCGGTGATTTCGTCCTGAATGACGAAGATGTCGCCGAGGTCGCCGTCGTAACTCTCGGCCCAAAGATGGGCTTCGGAGGCCGCATCGATGAGCTGCGCGGTCACCCTCACGCGGTTGCCGGACTTGCGGACACTTCCCTCAAGAACATAGCGGATCCCGAGTTCGCGCCCGATGGCGCGCACATCCACGGGCTTTCCCCTATAGGTGAACATCGTGGTCCGGGCGATCACGAAGAAGCCCTTGAGCTTGGATAGTGCGGAGGTGATGTCCTCGGTGAGCCCATCGCTGAAGAAGTCCTGCTCCGGGTCGGCGCACATGGCGTTGAACGGCAGCACCGCAATGGATGGTCGGTCCGGAAGTGCGGGCCTGGGCGATGCCGTTCGTGCGGTCCCTTCCAGAAGGAGGCGGTACAGTCGCACCGGCCGCTCCATGTTCTTGAGCGCGCGTTCTCCGAGGTACTCGTAGTCGCAGTCAAGCTTGCCCTGGAGGTGATCGTACGTCGTGCCTGAAATGCAAACGCCGCCTGGATCCGCCAAGGTCTGGAGGCGAGCCGCGATGTTGACACCGTCGCCGTAGAGATCGCCATCAACCTCGTGGATCACATCACCGAGATTGACGCCGATCCGGAAGATGATGCGTCGCTCCGTTGGGATATCGACCTGGTTCTCGGCAACGTTCCTCTGGATGGCGACCGCGCACGCGACGGCATCGACGACCGAGCCGAACTCTACGAGCGCACCGTCGCCCATCAGCTTGACAATACGGCCCTGATGCTCGGCCAGCAGCGGATCGATCACCTCCTGGCGCAGAACCTTCAGGGCCGACAACGTCCGAGCCTCGTCATGTTCGACGAGGCGGGAATAGCCGACGACGTCAGCGGCCAGGATCGCGGCCAGCCGCCGCTCCGCTCTTGCAGTTGCCATGGCTGTCTCTCCCTCAGGAGATCCGCCGGATGAAGCCCAGGCGATTGACGCGACATGCACCATGCGGCTGCCCGACACCGCGACCGTGCTGGTTCATGATACCACTGAGAGGGTCATGTGGCGACGCGTCACGAGAGTGCCGCCTTCGAAAGAGTCGGTGAGCGACCTAATGGAGGGTCTCAAAGTGCCTATTGTAGCCCGGAGTTAGGTCCAGGGATAGCTACGAGCGCAATTTAGGGCGAGACCGATTGCCACCACGTCAGTAGCAACGTTTGCACCTTGTTGCCGCATTCATGCAGCCAAAACGCGCCACCCAGACATACCAAAGCGCCAATTTGCCACGAAATGGCATTTGTGATTGGCTCTATATCTTCTGCAGTCGGCACGTCTTGCCCCCCAACGCGTGCAAATAGGTCGGAGTCGCCCTCATTTAAACTGAGCCAGTCCGGACAATTAGTAAAGCCTAATAAAATAACAGGGCTTCGCCATGGCGGGTGTGCAGCAGCTGGGGCGAGTGCATTTAAGCTGCTTTGATTTCTTCGACACTCATGGGTGTTATGCGGCTACAAAAACACATGGGTTGCTCGGCGAGGCGACTGCACTGGAGATACCCTGCGAAAACGCCGCGCTGCATTCTGCCAGGACCCGCACGCGGTCGGAAGTACGTACGCTCAACGTCCATTCTTTATTCTATCGATACACGTGTGATGCGCGATATTCGCCAAAGGATTGGAGCCGGTCAGCGCGACGGCGTGCCGCTGCAGCGTTGGCGGCGCTTCGCTCTAAAAACCGGATGCGGCAGGGGCACCTTGAGCAAGACCCGGCAACCAGAGGCCTTCGGCACCACGCCAGCCGACAATCGGGATGTCGCACTTGCGATCGAATTTCCCGATAGGCGCTTTGCGCTCACAATTTTTTGCCGTCTTGAACTTATGGCCCGAAATTTGGACGGTGCTCCCTTCGGCAAGGGAGAAAGTGCCGAACGACATTGCCAGCGCGGTGAAAGCCCACAGTGTTCCCCTCGACATAAGCCGCCCCACTTATTTAAGAAAGCGCTCATTTTACATCAGGTGGAGGAGGTTGGTCTGTAGCCAATCGGAATTAGCTCCGAGGGAGCACATCGTGGGGGACTATACCCACTGCCGTTGAGATCGCTGGCCTGAGCCAGTCGCCGTCAGATCCATAAGGATCGGAGGAACCGTAGACAACCTTGATCTCCGCCAGACCAGTTCTGTCGTTGAGGAGGCCGGGCTCCGCGACCATGATACCGGAAGCGGCCTAGCATAATTGGGAGGCCCGCTCGAAGCGGCCTCTGATGCGCATCGGCGACCCAACACAATTCGGTCCGGAAGCCCCGAGGGCGAATCTCTATGGAAGCTTTCCGAGCACTCGTGCATTCTAGAGGCTGCGGAACATGACAAGTGCGTCAACATAGCCCTTCGATGGATGGAGGAAGGCCTCCGGAAGCGTTCCCACGACCTCAAATCCGAGACGCTTCCACAAACACACCGCACGCTCGTTGCTGCTGATGACAAAATTAAATTGCATTGCGCGAAACCCACTCGCACGGGCATGGGCAAGTGAATGCTCATGCATCCTGCGTGCCACGCCCTTGCCGCTGGCCGCCGCATGGGTCATGTAGCCGCAATTGCAGACGTGCCGCCCACCGCCCGCCTGGTTTGCGCGGATATAATAGGTGCCGAGGATGAGACCGTCCTCCTCGGCAACAAAGGTTTCGCGATCATCTCCCATCCAGTAGGCGAGCGCATCCGCCCGACTAAGGTCGCGATCGAGCGCATAAGTTTCTCCAGCGCGGATCGTCGGGCCAATGATGGTCCAGATCGGATCTGAATCGCGTTTAGTGGCAAGCCGGATCAACATGTCGGGCGGTCCTAATTTTCAGTGGAGTCCACGGCTGATCTCCTTGCCCGAGCGTCAGCGGGAAGTGATTCGTAAAACTGCGATCATGTCGGTAAACTCCATCACTAATCACCCCTTGCCGGACTAGGTCGTCAGCGTTGTCATATTCGGCATGTCCCTTCCGCCAATACCGTAGCACGTTGGCTGGAGGCTGGCAGCGCGCGGCAAACGGGAGTTCGCCGGATGACGTTAGATCTAGCTTTTCGATATGGTTACCATAGCGCCGGACTCACCGTTCAAAAGGCGCCTTAGGTGAAAGCTGGCCAGCCGGTCCTCCGCGTTGCGACTGACCAGTGCGGCAAATGATGCAATTGCTCGCGGATCGCCCGCCGCCAGCTCTTCAAAGGCGGTTATGTATGCCCGTGTTTCTGCACTTGCACATTGTTGGACCTCGAGGGGCTCGAAGGCGCGGATCGGCTCGGCCCTGCCTCTCAGGAGGAGGTTTCCAACGGGGCGACCACAGAAATCCGGCACCTTTTCAGCGAGGCTGCCGCTCACGCAAATACGGGTGCCGAGCGTCTTGTTGGCCGCTTGCAGGCGCGCAGCAACATTGATGGTGTCGCCATAGGCGCTGTAATCGAAGAACCTTCCCCCGCCGAAATTGCCCACAACAGCAGTACCCGCATGTGCTCCGATCCGGGTGTGCCCGAGTGGAATTCCCTTCCGGCTCCAGCGGTCACAAAAAGAAGAAGCGAACGCGTCGAGTTCGAGTGAACAGGCGACTGCGCGATTGGCATGGTCGGGCTGATCGGCGGGAGCCCCAAAAAGGACGTGGAGCGAGTCGCCGATGACTTTTGCGACCGTACCGTCATGGGCGAACACAATGTCGGTCATGCCGACGATGTAATCATTGAGAAGCGGACCAAGCACCTTCGGCTCGATCGTCTCCACCAGTGTCGTGAAACCCGTGAGATCGGTAAAGAGGGAGGCGACGTCCCGACGCGCGCCGCCTAGGTCTAGGGCGTTGGCACTGCCGACCAAACGTTCTGCCAAATTCGGTGAAAAGTAGCGGGAAAGGGAAGCACGCGCCTGCTCGGCTATCGATTGCCGGCGCTGGGCTTCGCGCAGAACCTCCACATGGCGAATGGTTTTGACGATCGTTGCCTCCAAATCGGAAAAATCGATCGGCTTCGTTACGAAATCATAAGCACCTCGGTTCATGGCAGTGCGGATATTGGCCATATCGCTGTAAGCAGAGATGATGATTGTGGATAAGTCCTCGTTTCTCTCCTGAAGCTTCTCTAGCAAGGACAGGCCATCCATGCGCGGCATGTTGATGTCGCTCAGGACCATATCAACGTCTTGGTCATGAGCAAGCACGGCCAGCGCCTCGACGCCGTCGTGGGCGAAGAGAAACCGCAGCGTGCTGTCTTGTATCTGCTTCCTGAATTTCTGGCTGAGCAGAATTTCCAGGTCTGGCTCATCGTCTACAACGAGAATGCAAGTGCTCATGCAAGCCGCCTGATGCACGTGTCGATCTCTTCTCTAAGAGCGGTGAAGTCGATGGGCTTCGTCAGCAAAGCCTCGGCGCCGCTTTCCATCGCTCGCTGCGTCGTGTCCGGATCTCCATACGCGGTAATCATGATCACAGGTACGTCAGGCCTAATGCTCCTGGCTCTGGGCAGGAGTTCGAGCCCGCTCATGCCTGGCATGTTCACGTCCGACAGGACGAGAACCAGCGTGACGTCGGCGGCATCGGCGATCCGCTCGAGTGCCGCTAGCGCCGATTGAGCAAACTCCATTACAAAGCGAGCAGAGCGCAGGTCCCGGCGGAATTGCTGCCGGAAGAGCAACTCGATGTCCGGCTCGTCGTCGACTACCAGAATAAGAAGGCTCATGATCTGCGCTCCGGATTTTCGGTCGCCGTAGCGGTCCGAGGCAGTTGGATGCGAAACTCTGTGTAGTGACCGACTTCTGTGTCGACCTCGATTGAACCGGCATGCTGCTTCACAATGATATCGTAACTCAGAGAGAGGCCGAGACCCGTCCCCTCGCCAGCAGGCTTGGTGGTGAAGAAAGGATTGAACATCTTTTCCTTCACGTCGGGGGGGATGCCGGGTCCGTTGTCACGGATAATGATCTCAACGCGCTCGCCCAGGTTCCTGGTCATCGCCGCCAGCGTCGGTTCATAGCTGTTGAGCGGCTGTGAAGCCGCTCTCTTGCTCGTCGCATAGAAGCCGTTCGAGATAAGGTTGAGAAGCACGCGCGTAATCTCCTGGGGATATAGCGCGACCTCTCCGACGGTTCGGTCGAACGACTTCTCCAGCGTGATATTGAAGCCTTGCTTCTCAGCGCGGGCACCATGATAGGCGAGAGCAAGGCTCTCCTCTACGATGGCATTGATGTCGGTTGGCCTTCGCTCACCCGCCCCCTGACGCGAGTGCAGAAGCATATTCTTGATGATCGAATCGGCACGCTTGCCGTGCTGGACGATTTTTTCAAGATTGCCCCGGAGCACCGCAGCAATTTCGTCGACCTCGGCACGCGCCGCGCCTTGGGGGATTGTGGAGTCTAGCGTTTGTTGCAACTCATCGATCAACTCGACTGACAGCGCCGAGAAATTATTGACGAAGTTCAGTGGGTTCTTGATTTCGTGTGCGATCCCGGCGGTCAGCTGCCCGAGTGAAGCGAGCTTTTCCGTTTGGATTAACCTGTCCTGCGCCGTCCTCAGATCCTTGAGTGATCGCGACAGCTCCTCGGTTCTTGCCTGCACCTCCTGGAACAAACGTACGTTTTCGATCGCGATCACTGCCTGGTCAGCGAAAGTCGATGCCAGCTCGACTTGTTTCTCTGTGAAGGGACGTACCGTTGAGCGGGTCAATGCCAGCACGCCGATTGGACTTCCTTCGCGTAGGAGCGGCACGCCGAGCACCGTGCGAAATCCGCCAAGTCTCTGGCCCTCGCTCATCGTATACTCTGGATCGCCCAGGACGTCGGCGACCTGAACGGGCCCTACCTCCAGCAGGGTTCGCCCGACTATGGTGCCACGTCCCGGCTCCAGCGGGAGATTACGAAGATAGTCACCGAATTCCTGCGAAAAGCCATAGCTGGCCACGGGATAGTGCGCGCCTCCCATCGGCCGGGTCATCGTTGCCATGTCCGCCTCGCAAAGTCGGGCGGCTGACGTTACGAGAGTGTCGAGTACCGCCTGCAGGTTGAATGCGGACCGGCTTATGATTTTCAGCACATCGGCCGTTGCGGTCTGCTGCTCAAGCGCCTCCGTCAGGTCAGCAGTCCGCGCCTTTACTTCGTCGAACAGCCGCACGTTCTCAATCGCTATCACCGCCTGGTCGGCAAAGGTTTGCAGAAGGTCAATCTGCTTTTCGGTAAACGGCCTAACTTCGGTCCGCCGAATGACAAGCCCACCGATCGCCTGTTGCTGGCGTAGCAGGGGCGCTGCCAATATGGTGCGATGTCCCATCCGGACCGCCATGATGTGGCCGTCGGGGAATTCCTCGGGTTCGGCGGTTAAATCGGGCACATGCACCGGCTTTCCATCCAGCACGGCCCGCCCGGTTACCCAATCAGGCGATACCTTCCACCCAACGAAATCGATTGGAATCGGCCCGTGATGCGCCCTTAGATAGAGCGTGTCTCCCTCCTTCAGAAAGATTGCCGCGTCATAAGCCTCACACAGTCGCACGGCGGACTCGACAAGAGTGTCAAGGACGGTCTGTAGGTCGAAGGCAGACCGGCTGATGACTTTGAGAACGTCCGCTGTCGCTGTCTGCTGCTGTAGTGACTCTTTCAGCTGAAGGTTGCGTGCCTCCAAATCCGTGAACAGACGCACATTCTCGATGGCGATCCCCGCCTGGTCAGCAAAGGTCTTGAGAAGCTCGACCTGACGATCCGGAAACATTCCAGGATCAGTCCGTGCTACGACAATGGTTCCGATCGGATCACGGTTGCGAAGGATCGGTACGGCCACTAAGCTTCGGTAGTTCGCAGATTGGGCGCCAAGGGTGGTGTGAGCTTCATACTCTGGATCAATAAGTCGGTCCAATATTTGCACCACTGATCCGCTGAGAATGGAACGCCCGGCGGCACTGCCCCGGTCGGGTGTGGAAGGGAACAGGGCGCGAACCGCTTCGACGCCTTCCGGCTCCAGCCGGTGATAAGCCACAAAATGAAGTCGTTCGCCGTCATAGCGAAAAACATGACAGAATTGCGCGCTGCAAAGTCGGGCGGCACTCAGGGCGATCATGTCGAACACCGGCTGCACATCAGTTGGTGAAGTCGAAATAACGCGCAGAATTCCGCTTGTTGCCGTCTGCTGTTCAAGCGCCTCCATAATCTCTCGGTTGTGCGCCTGCGCCTCCTCAAACAAGCGAGCGTTCTCGATGGCGATCACTGCCTGGTCGGCAAACGTTTGCAAAAGTTCAACTTGCCGCTCCGGAAACGGACCAATCTGGCGACGAGTGACCGCAAGCGACCCGATTGGTCGCCCTTTCCGCATCAGCGGTACGCCGATCGCGCTGCGATAGCGTACGATTTTCGCGAGCGAGAGCATCTGGTATTCAGGGTCGGCAAATACGTCGGGAATTTGCTCGATGGCGCCGCTGATAAAGGCTCGCCCGGTTACATTGCCTCTACTGGGTTGCTGCGGGAATTTGGCACGAACCGCTTCGATGCCTTGGCGCGAAACGCCGTGATAGGCGACGGGGTGGAGCCGTTCTTCATCGAACCGAAATACGAAACAGAATTCTGCTGCACATAGCCTCGCCGCGTTTTCTGCTATCGCATCGAAGACCGGCTGCACGTCGCTTGGGGAAGTGGAAATAACGCGCAGGATCTCGCTCGTCGCAGTCTGCTGCTCGATCGCCTCGACAAGCTCTCGCCTCAGCAATTCGGCGGGTTGATTGAGACTGACGCTCAACTCCTCCACGACGCGCCCCTCCGCCGAAGAGCCCCGGCGATCGTTCCACCGCGGCTCGAACAGTAGCATTCCCCGGCGCGAATAGCCGGCCACCGGCAGGTCGGAGAGAATACATTATTTGATCAGCTGTGACGAGGAATAGCTCGTGAGGCTCACCGCCCGGTTTCTTATCTGCGTAGTACGCGACCGCGCTTGCAAACGCCCTGTGAACCATGGCGAACTCGAGGCAAGCATCCGAGAGATCCACAACATGATGCGCGGGAAAAAAGAAAAGGCCCCGTGCGGTCGCATCTCGAAGATCGGCGATGGGAGCGTGCGCACCGCGTCTACGAGGCGGCCAACGTCATCCTGACGCGACCGGTCAAAGTCTCGATCTGAAGGGTGGGGCGTTGGCGGTCGCAAGACGTGCCGGTCCCAGAAAGGCGCGTATCGCTCTGGCCCCCAAGCTGCCGTGGTGTTGCATTGCCTGCTCAGGGACAGAACCAACTTCACTGCTCATAAGGGCGCGCCAGGCCTGGCGGCTTGATCGGAGGAGCGACAAGACAGGCTTTCGGACGGGCACAGCCATCAGCCCTCCGCAGCAAGGTCCCTTCGCCGGACGATGGATGGGTTAGGCCGCTATGCGATCAGCAGCACGAGGGACTGCGCCTCTAAAAGATTGGCCAACCGATCCTCAGCAGACCCCATAGAGAAGCGGCAAAGCTCCGACTGCGGACAGAAGCAAGCACTCGGCGGGGGTTACGCGCACAAGGAATTGACGCAAAGCCCGTTACAGAAGATCGCATAATGTATCGACAGGAACTGATCTGCGAGAGATCTTTGTCGGCACCTCGCTACGACACCTTCTCGCTTGCCTGCTGGCCTCGGAGTCGAGGAGCCTCGTTAGGGTCGGCGTTCGCGCTACATAGGCAACGATCCTCGCGTATAGCCTTCCCACGCCAACGAAAATCTACCCGGAGAGATTTCTAAGGAAATTATTGTCTACTAAAATCATAGATTGTGTCGTTTAATCCTCCTCATTGGCTACCAGGAGGATACCATGCCCAAGACCGAATCCAATTCCATCACGCTCGGAACCCGCGCACCGGACTTCATCCTGCCCGATGCGAACGGCAATCTGTTCACGCTCGACCAATTCAAGGACAGCCCGGCGCTGCTCGTCGCCTTCATTTCAAACCGCTGCCCCTTCGTTGTTCTGATCCGCGAGGCCTTGGCGAAGTTCGCGAGCGACCATGCGGACAAGGGGCTCGCCGTCGTCGCGATCAACAGCAATGATGCCGAGGCGCACCCGGAAGAGACGCTCGAGCGGATCGGCGCGGAAGTGAAGACCTACGGCTATGGTTTTCCCTATCTCAAGGATGGTTCCCAGAGCGTCGCCAAGGCCTATGGGGCCGCCTGTACGCCGGATTTCTTTCTCTATGATCGCGAGCGGCGTCTCGCCTATCACGGCCAGTTCGACGACGCTCGCCCGGGCAATGGCAAGGATGTGACCGGCGCCGATCTGCGTGCTGCTGTGGAGGCCGTGCTGAGGGGCGAGGCCGTAGGCGGCACGCAGGTTCCGTCGATCGGCTGCAACATCAAGTGGACAGCCGGCAACGAGCCGTCTTGGTTTTCCACGGCCGCCTGAGTGGCGTGCGCCACCAGCCGGCTGGCAACGGCCGGCCCCCTCCTCTTTAATCGCAAAACGGTACACCATGGCATCGCGTCGCAAGGAACAGCCCGCGGAAGAGGGGCGTCTCATCGAAACGGATGTGCTTGTCGTTGGCGGCGGGCCGTCGGCTGCCTGGGCGGCACTGTCGGCCGCAGAAGCCGGCGTGCGCGTCGTGCTCGCCGACAAGGGCTATCACGGAACGACCGGCGCGACGGCGCCATCGAACACGGGAACGTGGTGTGTTCCTCCCGGCGAGGGCCGCGCGGCTTCCGTCGAGCAGCGCTTCAAGCGGACGGCCGGTCTTGCAGATCGGCGCTGGATGCTGCGCTCGGCAGACCGCGCCTACGAGAACCTGCAGAAGCTGGTCGAATGGGGTTATCCGTTTCCGAGCGAGGAGGACGGCAGCCTTTACATCGCCAACCTGCGTGGGCCGGACTACATGCGCTTCATGCGCCAGCGCGTGCAGAAGGCCGGCGTCACCATTCTCGACCATCATCCCATTCTGGAACTGCTCGGAGACGACAGTCACGTCGGCGGGGCGGCGGGGCTCGTGCGCCGCACCGGCGCGAGTTTTCGGGTTTCCGCCGGTGCAGTGGTGCTGGCGACGGGCGGTTGCGCCTTCTTCGAGCGCATTCTTGGCGGCACCGGCCTCACGGGCGACGGTTACCTCCTTGCCGTGGAGGCCGGTGCCGCCCTCTCCGGCATGGAGTTCACCGGCAAGTACACGCTTGCGCCCTACGGCTCGTCACTGAACAAGGGTTTGCCCTTCCGCTGGGCGACCTTTTACCGAAAAAGCGGCGAGGTGCTGCGCGATGAGCGCGGCGAGCCGGTGACGAACGGTATCGGCGGCGGAGAGCGGCAAGTGGCCGAGGCCATCCTTTCCGGTCCGGTCTATGCGCGGCTCGATCTTGCGGAACCGGCGATGCGGGACTGGTTGCGCCGCGGACAGCCGAACTGTTTCCAGCCCTACGAGCGCATGGGCGTGGATCCGTTCGAAGATCTATTCCGCGTGGAACTCAAATATGAAGGCACGGTGCGCGGCACCGGCGGCATCCGCATCGTATCGTCCGACTGCGGAACGGGCATTGCCGGCCTCTATGCCGCGGGGGATGCGGCAAGCCGCGAAAATGTGACCGGCGGCATTTCCGGCGGCGGTGCGATCAACGCCTCCTGGGCGATCGCCAGCGGCTGGTGGGCCGGGCACGGTGCGGCCCTGCACGCTCGCCGCCGCCAGGGCCGCGACGGTGGACGGCTCCATCCGCTTGGCACGACCGGTCTGCGCGGCCCCGGCGAAGGCGAGAATGTCGATCTCGCGGCCGTCGCCCGCACGGCACATGATGAGATCGCACCGCTCGACAAGAGCTATTGGCGCACGGCCGCCACGCTAGAGGCGAGCCGCAGGACGCTCGAAGACCTCTGGTCGAGGCTCGGCCAAGCGAAGCCACCGACCGGCATTGAACGCCTTCGCTCGCGCGAGGTCGCGTCTGTCACTGCGAGCGCCCGCTGGACGGTCGCCGCCGCCTTGCTTAGGACCGAAAGCCGCGGCGTGCATCGCCGCCGCGATTTTCCCAAAGAGAACGAAGCACAGGCGAGCCGAATCATCGTCTCCGGCCTCGACCGGGTGACGGCGGTGCGCGAAAACCTCGCGCTCGAAACCGTGCAGGAGGGTTGAGCGATGATCGAAATCGTCTCCGCCGACCGCTGCATCCGCTGCGACATCTGCGAGCGCATCTGTCCCGCCTTCGTCTTTGACCGCGACGAGCAGGGGCTTCCCGTAATCGCCCGCCAAGACGACTGCCAGACCTGCTTTCTCTGCGAGATTTACTGCCCGACGAACGCGCTCTACGTCGCCGAACAGGCGCACGAGCCGATCGGCATCACCGAGGCCGAAGTCCTGGAGCGCGATCTCTTCGGCGTCTACGCCCGCGCGCTCGGCTGGAACCGCGGGCGCGCTGGAGGCACACAGAACGATCCGACCCGCCACATCCGCGTGGCGCAGGTCTGAGCGAAGGAGATACGAGAATGGAACGCATAGCCGTCAGCGCCCTGCACAAGACCTTCACCCTGAAGCCCGGACAGACGGTGACTGTCGACGGCGTGACCTCCAACCGGATCGCGGTGCTGGACGGCGTCGATCTCAGCATCAAGGCCGGCGAATTCATCACGCTGGTCGGACCTTCCGGCAGCGGCAAGTCGGTGTTGCTCGACGTGATCGCTGGGCTCACCGAGGCAACATCGGGCACAGCCAGCATCGACGGCATCGAAGTGTCGCAGCCGCATGCCCGCACCGCCTATGTTTTCCAGCAATATGCGCTCTTTCCCTGGCGCACGGCCCTGCAGAATGTCGAATACGCCCTGGAGGTGCGTGGCGTTCCCGCCGCCGCACGGCGCGACAAGGCGCGTCATTTCCTGCACCTCTTCGGGCTCAAGGGCTTTGAGGACCGTTTCCCGTCGCAACTCTCCGGCGGTATGCAGCAGCGTGTGGCGATCGCGCGGGCGCTTTCCACGGATCCGCAGGTGTTGCTGATGGACGAGCCCTTTGCCGCGCTCGACGCCCAGACGCGCGACATACTGCAAAGCGAGCTCCTGCGCACATGGGAGCAGATAAAGACCACCGTCGTCTTCGTCACACACTCGATCGACGAGGCGATCTACCTCGCCGACCGGGTCGTGGTGATGACGGCCCGGCCGGCGAGCGTTAAGGAGATCGTTGAGATCGACCTGCCGCGTCCGCGCGACCTCGACATCCGCAACAGCGCGGCTTTCAACAGCTATCGCGGCCGCGTCTGGGAAAGCCTGCGCGACGAAGTCAGCAAGGCCCAGCGCGACTGGGCGCTTGCTTCCAGCTACGCCAATTAAGGGAGGATCGCATGAGCCTCATTGCTGACCGCAGCCTGCCGCTGCGCAACATTCGCCGCAAGCGCGCGCTTCAAAAGGCGCCGACGGCGCTCGGCGAGACCTTCTCGACCATCATACTCGGCCTGCCGGCGCTCATCGCCTTTGCGCTCCTCTGGGAGGTCGCGCCGCGCGCCGGGTGGATCAACGCGCTCTTCTTCCCGCCGCTCAGCCAGGTGCTCTCGGTCCTGTGGGAGATGATCGCCTCGGGACAGCTTGCCGATCACATCGGCATCAGTCTCGAACGTGCCGCGATCGGATTCCTGCTCGCGACCGTCGTCGCCGTGCCGCTCGGCTTTCTAATGGGGCGCTATGCACTGTTCGAGAAGGCGTCCGACTTTCTCGTCCAGACGCTGCGCAACACGTCGCAGTTCGCGCTGCTGCCGGTCTTCATTCTCGTGCTCGGCATCGGGGAAGCTTCGAAGATCGCCATCACCTTCTATGCCGCCGTCTTCTTCCTGCTGATCAACACGATCGTCGGCGTGAAATCGGTTGATCCCTTGCTCGTCAAGGCGGCGCGCTCCATGGGCACGTCGGATTGGGATCTCTTCAAGAAGGTGATCCTTCCCTCCGCCATTCCCTCTATCGTCGCGGGCGCGCGGCTCGGCGTGAAAACCTCGCTCTTTTCGGTCATCGCCGCCGAAATGCTCGCCGCACAATCAGGCATCGGCTACCTCATTCAGCACTCCTCGCTGATGCTCGAGACCGACCGCATGTATGCGGGCATCCTGACGCTGACGATCATCGGCCTTCTGCTCAACTACCTGCTCGTGGCCGGCGAACGGCGCGCGACGCACTGGCGCGGTAGCGCCGAAAGCGGTCCAAGCTGAGGTTCGGGCCACACACCATGAGTTTCTTTCAACGAACCGCCGATCTCGAAAGGATCCATCCGATGACATCCCTGCCGACTCGGCCGTTGCGCCGGACGCTTCTCAAACTCGCGCTCGCGCTTTCGATCCTGCCGGCTGGCGGCCTCGGCCCGGTCCTTGCCGGCGAGGCAAAGCCCGAAGTCATCCGCATCGGCTCGACGGCGCCGGGCCACCTGAAGTTCATTCTCTTCCGCAACAAGAAGCTGCTCGAGAACGAGTTTGCAAAAGACGGCATCAAGATCGAGCTGATGACCTTCGACGGCGGCTCGGCCGCCACCGTCGCGCTCGGCTCCGGTGCCCTCGACTTCACCTATATCGGCAACAACCCTTCCCTCCGGCTTGCTGCTACCGGAGCCGACGTGAAGCTGATCGGCCTTTCGAGCTGGAACCGCTCGAACGAGACCCAGATCGTCGTGAAGCCGGACTCGCCCATTCGGAAGATCGAAGACCTGAAGGGCAAGAAGGTTGCCTATCTCTCTGGCACCGTGCGGCACTCGACTTTCGCCAAGGCGCTGAAGTCGGCTGGGCTCTCGATCAATGACGTCGAGAGCCTGAACCTCGGCATCGAAAGCTCGGGCCCGGCGCTTGCCCGTGGGGACGTCGACGCGATCGTCGAAAGCACCGGTCCGGTGCAGAAACTCGTCGAGGAGGGCCAGGCCCGCGTGATCTTCGATGCCGGCGTGTCGGGAAGCCCGGATTGGGCCGTGCCGCATCTCGTCAGCGTCAACAGCGACTTCGCCCGCAAATATCCGGAAATCGTTATCCGTCTGCTCGCCGTTGACATTGCCGCGGCGCGCTGGGCCGACGCCAATCCGGAGGAAACGATCGCGATCTTTGTCAAGGAAACCGGCAACAGCGACAAGGCGGTGCGCGCAACTTATCCGGACGGCGCGTTCTTCCAGGATCCCGAAATCGCCGAAGACGCGGTGCGCGCGCTTAAGGGCGAGGAAGCCTTCATGGCCGATGCCGGTCTGCTAAAGGGCAAGGTCGACTATGCGACATGGATCGACCGATCGTTCCATGACGCGGCAATCAAGAGACTTGCCGCCGGCAACTGACATTGTAGGTTCGGGCGCTGGCGTTCACGCGTCGGCCCCCATTTTGTGCTGTTCCCGATGTCTTCCATTCCGTCTCCTCCGCTCCCCCTTCATCGCACGCGGATTGTTCCGGCAATCGTCGCCGTAGCATTCTTCATGCAGATGCTCGACAGCACGATCATCGCGACGTCGCTGCCGGCCATGGCACACGCCTTCGCAACCGATGTCGTCACGCTCAATATCGGCTTTACCGCCTATCTGCTTGCCATGGCCGTATTCATTCCGCCGGCCGGCTGGTTTGCCGATCGTTTCGGCGCGCGCGAGGTCTTCCTTTCCGCGATCGTGCTGTTCACGCTGTCCTCCGTCGCCTGCGGCTTTTCCGGCTCGCTTGCTGAATTCACCGTCGCGCGATTGTTTCAGGGGGCGTCGGCGGCGCTGATGACGCCGGTCGGGCGCCAGCTCGTGCTGCGCGGTGCGGCGAAGGCGGAGCTGGTGCGGGCGATCGCCACCATTACCTGGCCGGCCCTGATCGCTCCGGTGATCGGGCCGCTCATTGGCGCCTGGATCACCACTCATGCCGGCTGGCAATGGAATTTCTTCATCAACCTGCCGCTTGGCCTCCTCGGCGTCGCGCTCGTCGCCCTCTTCGTGCCGCCCACGTCGGGGGAGGGAGCGCGCCGCTTCGATATCGCGGGCTTTCTCTTGACCAGCGGCGCGCTTGCGCTGACGCTGACGGGCATGGAGCTCTCCAGCGCCTCGTCCGGTGGCGCCGGGGCACTCGCCATTCTGGCTATGGGGCTCCTTGCCGGCGGGCTTGCCATCCGCCATCTGAAGAGAACGCCGCACGCCCTTCTCGACCTCGCGGTTCTGAAGGTGCCGACCTTCGCCTATGCGACGCTATCGGCCGGCACGGCCGGGCGGCTCGCGGTAAATGCCACGCCGTTCCTGCTGCCTCTGCTGTTTCAGGTCGGCCTCGGCTTCAACGAGGTGGAGACTGGATCCCTCGTCCTGCTTTATTTCCTCGGCAACCTGCTAATGAAAAGCGTGACGACGCCGGCGCTTCGCCTTTTCGGCTTTCGCTCGGTCCTCGTCGTCAACGGCGTGATCGCGGCGCTGACGATCGGCGCTTTGGCCTTCATCGACGGCGAGACCCCACGCATTCTTCTTTTCGGTCTGCTTATCGCCTGCGGCCTCTCACGCTCGATGCAGTTCACCTCCCTGACGACGATCGCCTTCGCCGATGTCACACCTGCGCAGAGAAGTGCAGCTACGACGATCTCCGCCATGCTACAGCAGCTCTCCCAGCTTCTCGGTGTGGCCGTCGCCGCGCTCATCATCCGCCTGTCGTCGTGCCTGCGCGCGGATGGGGCGGACGGCGGAATGCTGACCGATATTCGAGCCGCATTCCTCTGCATCGCGATCATCGGCCTAGTGTCCGCGCTGCGCTTTCTGGGCCTTCCCCACGACGCGGGGGAAGAGGTGTCCGGGCACCGCCGTCAGTGAACGTCTTTTGGAACACTTCCAAGGGTTATGGACTGCGTGTCGGGATAATGGTTCTGCCCGAGGCGAAAACACCACTGACCGTGGCAAAGCGGCAGTGTCCTTCTAGGACAGCATCTTGAGACCGTGTTTCCGGACGATCGAGAGCAGCTTCAATGCGGGGCCGCTCGGCCGCTTCGCGCCGGTTTCCCACTTTTGCACTGTTGATGCACTGGTGTTCAGGTAGCGCGCGAAGACTGGTTGGCTGACATGATTGTTCTCGCGCAGCGCCTTGATCTCGCTTGGCGTCAGCTCCTGCGGGATGGAAAGGCAAGTCTCATCGAAGGTCTTCATGGTTTCCTTGTCGATGGTACCTGCCGAATACATGTCTTCGACGGCGCTATGGATCGCCTCAAAGGCATCGCTCTTGAACTTGCGCTTAGTCGCCATAGCAAATCTCCAATAGGGCGCCGGTCCCGATTTCCGCATCAAGCTCGGCCTGTGTCTTGCGCCGATAGAGTTCGGCAAGCTTCCGGAAAACCAGGAGCTCGTCGTCATCGATGTTTGCGCGGTCCTTCTTCGCGAACAGATAGGCAAACACCCAGTACTCACCGGCCTTCGCCAGAACGATCGAACGATGCTGTTGTCGTTGAGCCGCTTCTTGAACACGCCGCCACCGAGGTCATCAGCCTGTCCGCGTGCGACTTGCTCAATCGCCTTGCAAAGGGCCTTGTCGGAGATCCGCGCTTTCTTCGCTGCTTTGGAAACCACGCCGTTTTGAAAGTCCGTTCTAACATCTCTTCATATAGCACTGCGTGCTACACCTATCAAGTTTCCGGGGAAAAATTTGCAGGAACTACGCCGCTTCCCATACCTGATTCAAAATCTTCGCAGCAAGCGCCGCTTTGTCTAAACAACGGCTTCTGGTCAAGAAGTCCGATTTCACGCAGACGCGCCTTCTGTTCATCGTCGAGGCCCTGCGAGTTCTCCGCCTTGCCGTTTTTGCCGCTACGTTGCCTTTGGGTCAGCTTCTGTCCTTTTTTCCGAGCGTTCACTCTTTCAAAGCCTCGACCAGCAAGGTGAACGCGGGGGACGGATGCCGGCGCGAGGGGTAGTAGAGATGATATCCGGGAAACGGCGGCGTCCAGTCGTCGAGGACCTGCACAAGCCGTCCGTCATCGAGATACTCCCGAACGACGTCTTCGTGAACATAGGTGAGGCCGTATCCGTCCAGGGCAGCTCTCACGACCTGCGGCACGCCGTTGAACGCCACCTGACCATCCACCCTTACCCGGACTTCGCCTCCGTCTCGTTCGAACTCCCACGCATAAAAGCCTCCATAGCTGGGTAGCCGCAGGTTGATGCAGCGGTACGCGGTGAGTTCCTGCGGCGTCTTCGGCGGCGGCTGGGCTCTAAAGCAAGACGGTGCCCCAACGACGATCATACGCGCCGGTGGCCCGATGCGGACCGCGATCATGTCCTTCTCGACCTGGTCGCCTAGCCGGACTCCGGCATCGAACCGCTCGGCAACGATGTCCGTCAGCGCTGACTCGGCGACGAGTTCGACCTTGATATCGGGATAATCGACGAGGAATGCGGAAAGCTTTGGCCAAATGATCGTGTCGATCGCATGCTGGCCGGCGGTGATCCGGAAGCTCCCCGCCGGCTTGTCCCTGAATTCACTAAGCGCCGACAACTGGGCTTCGATGGTGCCGAACGCTGGAGCGAGGGTGGAAAACAGCTGTTCTCCCGCAGCGGTCGGGGCAACGCTTCTTGTCGTTCGGGTCAGCAGTCGAACTCCGAGCCGCGCCTCCAGACGTTTGATAATCAGACTGAGCGACGACTGCGACGTGCCAAGCCGGGCCGCGGCCTTCGTGAAGCTCTCCTCCTCGGCAACCGCGAGGAAGGCCATCAGGTCTCCGAGTTCTTCCCGCTGCATTTATTGATCCTCGATATAAGTACAATCTCATATTGGCGTCTAATCGAAACAAACGGCGAGGTCTATATTTCTTCGCACAGGAGGCACTGACGTCTTCGCAAACCAAAAACAGTTCGGAGCCGTATCATGGGCTTGAAAAGTCTTCTCATCATCGCTGCTTCGATCATCGCTCCGCTTGCCGTTCAACCGGTCGTCGCACAGGAAGCGAAGGGTCCCGTGATCCGGATCGCGGAACTAGACTAGAAATCGACCCGGCGCAGATGGCCGCCTACTCGGCCGCCGTAAAAGAGGAGATGGAGGAATCGATCCGCGTCGAGCCGGGCGTCCTGGCACTCTATGCGGTGTCGATCAAGGGCCAGCCCAACCATCTCAGATTCTTCGAGATGTATGCCGACCAGGCCGCCTACGAGTCCCATCGGGAATCGCCGCATTTTAGGAAGTATGTCGAGACCACCAAGGACATGATCACGTCCCGCAAGCTCTTCGAGACGGACAACTTTCAACTCAGCGCCAAGCAACGCTAAGCGGAGTGCACTCGAACGGATGAACGATGAAACGATCTGTCCTGTCGAAGCTTCGGAGTGGTCGTGGCGCTTCTTGCCTCCGAAGCGACTTCCTACGCACAGGAGACTGCCAAGCGCGATGCGCCGATCGTGCGGATTTTCGAGTTTGTGGTCGCCTCCGATGACCTTGCGGCTTTCATGGTGGCCGGAAGGAAGAATGTGCAGGCTTCCTACGCGACGAACCTGGAGTTCTCTCGATGCATAGTGTCGCCGACAAGAGTGACCCGACGAAGCTCATGTTGTCGAGGTCTATAAAGATGAAGATGCGTACCGTTCCCATGTCGAGTCGGCGCATTTCAGAGACTTCATCAATGCAATCAAGGCAAAGGTGATCTCGAGGCGGGTCATCGAGACCAATCCGAAAATGCTGGGCTCCAAACAGTTTGCTTGGACTGAGCAGTAAAAATGCGGGTGAGATAGTGATGACTGATCGACCTGGAAACGACGTTTCCGCGCGTGACGCTACAATGACCAATCGTCGCACATTGCTTGGCGCCGGTCTCGGCCTCGCAGCAGCGTCTCTTGTGAGCACCACTAGCGCCAGTGCGCAGTCCGAAACCAGCAACCGTTCAGACGCCACCCCCA
>Ga0315915_1000030_pt1 | contig 92170 bp, 40 predicted proteins | sample MpolbnodulesMG_FD_207738 | JGI IMG/M metagenome (GOLD analysis project Ga0315915, IMG submission 207738) | Medicago polymorpha root nodule microbial communities from Los Angeles, California, United States - branched nodules | ecosystem: Host-associated > Plants > Roots > Nodule | place: USA... | reverse complement strand
GTGCAAAGACTATCTGGAATGCAAAAGCAAGTGCTTAGTTTATACAGAGGATTTCTACGCGCAGCACGTTCCAAACCCGAAGAAGAACGCCGCAACATAGAATCTTTAGTATCTCAACAATTTCGCCTCAATTCAAAACAAGTTGATCGGAAGAATTTTCAATACATTGAATATTTACTTCGCCGTGGCCATAAACAGCTTGATCAGCTTAATAACCCTGGTACCACTGGGTTATCTTCATTGCAACTTCATTTATCTAAACATGGTTAATTACTTGTTGTTAGCCATTATTATACTTTTCATGTAGAAAATTAACTTAATATTGAGATTATGTTTGTCTTTTTTATATACAGAAAAAAATAATTGAAATGGATACTAATAGTGTTTGTTTGTTTGTTGATGCTACCAAACTTACACAAATATTTGATTTGTTAGAATCACGACATTGCGCTTAGTGAAGTAGACATACACTTGTATCATATCGTATAAACTAATGAACGTGAGTTGCGCTCTAACTCCAATCTCAGATTTTGACTCCAATTCTCCACTCGAACATGTTGTTCGCCTTGGTCGATAGAAGACCAATGGCAAGCCTCGACATTTTGGAACAATTTCATAGGACATTTCATAAGAGATCTTTAGGACACTTCCCTCAAAATGCCTTGCTGCAAAAAAGTTCCCATGATTTCTTTGGAGACAAGTTGTAGCTTGTGAATATAAACTTGAAAAGTTTTCTTCAAATATTCAGCTAAGTGCATCATTTTAGTTGTCACAATGATTCTACTTCCTTTGTTATTGCTAATCATAGCATGTTTAATCGCATCAAAAAATATATTTCCAGACCTCATAATTGAAGATGTTGCCCGACATGATCAATCAATGTTGTGTCTTTCATCTTCTGCAGACCATTTGAAATAGGCTCATTGATTTCATCACCATATTAATCAACATCTCTCTCAAAATATAGAATTGAAAAATCGTGACCAAACATCAACAATCAAGTGCTTTTTCGCTAGAGCATTGCTATTGTGTACGAAAATTTGTGGCACAAAAGGGAAGAATTACACTTATATTAATGAAGAAAACAAAACAGATTGTGGCACAATACATGAGGTGGTGTGGGAATAAGATGAGGGGCACATATCAATTCTTCCCTTTCTTGTGGCAAACTAGTCGTAATAACTAGTATTTCTCTTTTCGCTAACTTGTTATAAAAACATGCTTAGCAAGAGTTATTTTTTCCAAGTCATCCCATACTAACAACAGAAACAAACATGAGATAATGGTTCCTTCCACCAAAAAGCTAACCAACATCTCTTGTTCAAACCCTACAACTTGTGTAAAAATGAAGCCATTGCAGAAGGGCCAAAATTTTCATCTTTAATAAGTGTCCCTCTAGAACTGTATGTCATTTTTCAGACTTACGCTCATACTTCAAACTTCTTTTTTTACACCAACGGAGAATATAAGTTGAATTTTAAAGTACACGAATTGATTTTCTCTTCTTCTTGTTACAAGCTCATAGAGGATATTCTTCATTGTTTATGTAATTGTCCGCATTCTAGAGAGTTTTGACTCAGCTTGAATATCGGATGTTACCAAAAACAAATCTCCCAAACTGATGCCAAGGCAGTCAAGCTTTGGCTTTATGAGATGGAATGTGGTGTCTCCTCTATTTTGTTTGTCACGAGATTATGGTATGCTTGGTGTTGAAAAAAAATATGTTATTTTTAAGGACTAACATTGGAGCATTCATGAGGTGGTGTGGAAGGCCTTCTCTTTGCATGATGAATGCATTTCTTACTATCTGAAGGTACTCTCAAACTCAATGTTAATGGTAGTTTTCTAGAAGGCTCTGGGTGTTTTGGCGTTGTTCGCAACCACGACAGAGATTGAATAATTGATTTTCTTCACTATGAAGTTGGAGGTGATGTGTTATTTACTGAGTTGCATGTTATCCAAATATGTCTTAATTTTGTCACAGCAAATGATATAACATTATTTTTTATAGTTGTTGCTTGAAAGGTTGTAAAGTGCAAGCCAGTAAAGCAGTGGCTAGGATTAATGACATAAAAAAAGTTGAGAAAAAATTTCTGCCTTTTTTTTACGGGAAAAAAAGTTCAGTTGAATTAAAATATAAGTTACTTATCGAGTAAGACTTAATTTTCCAAAAAAATATGATTTTAATTGTGTCCATAGAAAATCAATAAGATTTGAACATGTTCAAATTATAAGAAAGCCTTAGTTAACCCCTGTTGAAGAAAATATACAAGTATCATTCATTGATGTAGACAAAATTGCATCCCAAATTATTGCCAAGTTGCCAATTTTGTTTCTGTTTGAAATCACAATTGAACTAAATAAAATATAAATAATTAATAATATTATTAAAATCACCAAAAGAAATTAATCATATTAAAGATCTGACTAACAAAATAAATAATTAATCATATTTTAGGGAGGCAAATATATTCTTGCACAAATTAATAGGAGCAATATCCGTCCTCCTATTGTTTCAAATTTTCAATCCTTAAATTTTATAATTATTTTTTGACGGATTAAATATTATACGTATGTTTCCCAAAAAAAAAAATTATAAGTATGATTCAACAAAAAAAATAGCTAGTATAATTATGATTCAAATAATAACAGCAAAATATGTATGAGATATCTCTTTTTCTTTTTCATATAGATACATGCATTAACTCAAATATTTCTAAATAAATAACCCTTTTTTTTTTTAAGGAATAAATAACCCTTTCTTATAAGCTTCTCTTTTCCTCAAATCTTAAAATCACGTGTACATTCTCCAACATAAGGTATAGTTTTTTTTTTTTGAAGGAACATAAGGTATAGTTTGTTATGCTTTATTTCATGGCATCTGAAGCCTCTATCATCTCTAGTGAATCTTCCAACATACAAAAAAGTTGTGGACATGAAGGAGCCCGAACAAGATCAACCCTCAAACTCAAATTCTAACAAGTCTATTGATTTCTTGAAGCTATCAAAAGATGATTGGATTAAGAGGACGAAAGCGCCGGAGCATGATTTTTTTAGCACTAAGCAAGTTGGTCCACTATTTGCTTTTCCAAAGAGGAAAAAGATGAGAATGAGAAAAAGAACAAAGAAAAAAATTTGGATTTAAGGTCTTTTTCATGTTTATTTTGCAAAAGAAAATTTTCTACTTCACAAGCGTTGAGAGGGCACCAAAACGTTCATAAGGTGGAACGTGCATAGAAAAACAACGTAACCAAAGGTATGAATTAGGTTTAGGGCAACCTCACTTTAACCCTTATTTTAGTTACCCAAATACTTTTTTTACACCCCGTATTATAGGACAGTCGGTGTTAGAATGGAACCTATGATCCAAAACCTATCTTATATTAACCCTAGGATTACGCCACATAGTTTTGGTAATATTGAGTATAGTAATGGTGTTTTGAGTTTGAGATATTAAACCCTTTTCTTGTTAGTTTGTGAAATTTTGAGGGTAGTAATAGTTATAGTGGGGCTGGAATTTTAGGATTTAGTCGTGTGACTACTTCAAGGATAGAAGATGGTACAAATTTGCTCCAATTCTAAAATTTGGATATTCTTCTACAAATGTTGATACAAGTTCAAACTCAATCATATACGATAAAAATAGTATGGATCTTACTTCTACCAAGGATGATATTCATCAATCAAAGTCCAACATTGAAGATGAATCCTCTAATTCGGAATCTTGTGGGCATGATCTATCACTTAAGCTTTAAATTCAGTATTTATATTTTGTTTCATGTCGGTGTCAATGTTAACTTGATTGCGACTCTAGTTGAACTTATGTCTTGGTATTTATTTTTTGTTGCAGTCAAATAATTATATTTATTTTTATTGTTTATTGATTAAGTTGGGAGCTAATAATTCAGACTTCTTGTTACATTTCATTAAGTCTCTTCCGTGTTTATCACATATTTTACTAGACGATGCTTTAGGCGTATCCTTTTCAAGGACTTAGTTTTCTTTCTTCTTTTTTTTTTTTTTTCCGTTCAACTGTTACTTTTAATTGTGTTGAACTTAATCACTATTTTTTCAAAACATTGAGTACTTGTGTGTTGCGCTCTAACTCCGTTATAAGATTTTGACTCGCCTTTCTCCACTTGAAAAAGGTTTTCTCATTTGTCTATGAAAGACCACAATGGCAACAATTGAATGTGGTAACTCTCCAAAAAAAAAATCGCAATTTCATACGACGTTTCTTCAGGTTCTATAGGATACTTCCCTCTAAATGCCTTGTTGCAAAAACGTTCTCATGATTTCTTTGGAGAAAAAGGTTGTAGCTTGCGAATATGAACATGAAAAGTTGTTTTAGAATATTCAACTACATGCATCACTCTATTTCCTTTGTTATAATAGAAAAGAAATTATGTGTAGAGCCGATTGATCAACTGTGTATAAGGATCCGCATACTTCTTCAAAAAAAAAAGGATCTGCATATAAGTCTTGTCTTAAAAGAAAACTACTTACCTACATTTTCATAGACACTATGTATGTGATTTTGTGCTGATCATTTGAAAAGCTGACTAGATCATGTGACAAATGAATCATTTTGAAACGATTAAAATAGCATGGTACAACAAAAATTATGTGTAGAACCGGCTAAATTGACGACCACAAAAAAAAAAAAATTAATTTGCCAGCATAGTGAGCACCGAACACCACAAATACAGAATTGGATCATCTCTTGTCCTTTTGATTCAACCATCTCTCCTTTTCTAATCCATCGGTTGATTGATCCACAAATACACAAGGTAATCTACTTTTTTATGTTGCTCTTTTTTTGCATGCGTTACATTTTAATATGTAAAGATTTCTCTTTCTTTTTTACTTAAAAGTGTTGATAGCATTTCATTCATAATAATGATTTGAATACAAATAAGAATATCAATCATAATATGGAAGCTAGCTAAATATGAGGCTACTCTTGCAAGAGAGTGAGCTGCCTCATTGGCACTGAGGCTACTCTTGCAAGAGAGTGAGCTGCCTCATTGGCACGCCTCCTAACAAAATATATGTTGGGGTCTCTGAAATGAGAGTTAACAATATCTCGACACTACTAAGAACACAATCAAATTCAGTCATATCTATTTTGTTACTAAGCAAGAAATCTACAACTCTCTTAGAATCTCACTCTAAGTCAACATGTTCCAACTGAAGATATGTTACCCGTTGTAATTCCGATAAGAGGTCGATTACTTCGCTCATATCTGCATCGCAGAGAGGAGCATATCATTCTGATTTTGCAAGGACAAATTGACCTTCATCCTGAATGCACATCCCAACGCCTACTCTAATCAGCCTTGTCGAAGAGGAAGCATCCACTTTACATTTGAGACGGCCCGGTGCAGGTTTTTGCCCTTAATTGACCATTGTTTCCAGTCATGTAGCATCTGTGTAGCGTATCCTGCAACAGTCTCAGTCTAGTTAGAGTCCAACACTTGGTTCCACAACCTGTTCTTACGTTGTTTCGACAAGCTCCAAAGTTGACAGTTGAACAAGGCAGCATCATTATCATCAAGCTGTCCTAGAATCTCAAAAATAATAGCAGGTGTATATTAGCATTATTATGTGTTACATATATGTCACCTCATACTTAAACATTAGTAGCCACCTCATACTTAAACAACATATTGATCAAGTTCACATTCCAACTCTTCCTATTAGGTAGCATATATAATATTAGCAGCAACTGTCGAATAATCCAATTCAGATCCGAGAATGACAGACTTAGGTAACACTGATCCATCAGAGAGCCACCTTTCTTCCCAAATTCAGATATGTTCACTAGAACCAATACACCATCAAAGAAGCCACATTTCTCTTAGTTCTTGTTCTCATCTTTCCCTTCATTAGAGTTAATATAAGATGCTTTTTTTTCTTAAAAAAATATTAGATGCTTTTTGAATCATTGATTCCATTCTAACGTGAGTGCCCTATAATAAGAGGATGTGAAAAGAGTATTTGGATAACTAAGTTAAGTGTTAAAGTGAAGATGTCTTGAACCTATACATTTGTTAGGTTGCTTTTCTAAAGCATGTTCCGCCTTATGAGCTTTCTGATGCCCTCCTAATGTGAAGTAGAAAAAAATTCATTGCCTTGATGGTGTATTGATTGAGAAACCATCTTATATTAACTCTATGATTACCTCCACATAGTTTTGGCCCTTTTGGATATAGTAATGGTGCTCTGTGTTTGCAAGAGATATTAAACCTTAAGTTTGAGAAGTATGGAGGGTAGTAATAATAATAGTTAAGTTGGGATTCCAGGTATTGTTTGGAACCATTGGAGATGACACAAATAATAAAATTGATGTTTTTATAAAATTGGGAGATTCTTCCTCAAATGTTCCTACAAGTTCAAACTCAATCATAGACTAAATAAATTGCGGCTATGAGGTGAGGATGATATATCTAACATTGAAGAAGGCTCCAATTCCGAATCTTGTTTGTTATTTAAGCTTTAAATTCAGTTTTTCCATGTCGATGTTATTGTTAATTTGATCGATAATCACTGATTAAATTTATGGTCATGATATTTTATTTTATTTTATTTTGCTGTTAAATTTATATTTTTAAAAAGTAACTATTGGTAGAAATCAAGTTTTGATCGCTAGCTTGATTAACCACATTTTGAAATACATCATCATGCTCGAAACTCGCAATGCTTGCTTTTAGAGACTCGTTTGGCACTGCAATACAAAATACGGCTGACATAATTACATGCACAATTGTTTGGGCGAAGGCACTTAATTAGAACCCAAAATGAAGTCAAACCACGTCATAAGTAAGAACACAATGGGGAAATTCGACAGACCTTGTCACTTTGAAATTCCACTGACCATGTTACTTTTCTTTTTATCATTTATCATCAAAATCAAACTTTATATCTTATATCTTAAAACTTACTTGAACACCCTGCGCACCACCAATTTTTTTAACAATAGAAATCTAACTCAACCTTAATATTTACAACCTGTCATGTTATCTGTAGTAATATTCACAAATTAAATAAAATGAAGCTTATTCGAGCATAAAAAACAGATGAAGATATGTTTTAACCTCACAATATTATGTAATATTTCATGACCAGAATATCAATTTCCGCAAAGCATAAAAGTTGGAAGTCGTTTTTTTTTTTATTTTTCAGGGCTTTTGTAAAAACAAAAGACTCTACACCACCTATGATATTAATCTCTAGAAACTGCAACATCAGTGCTTTCAACGAGAAAATTTTTAAGTTCACAATTCAAAGCAGTACAGGTTACAAGATAATGAATAGCAAGTTACAATGAAATAGGACAACAAAATTGAACATGCTAATACTAAAATATGGCTGTCAATACCCAAAAACAAATCATCGAGGAGCACCATAAACTTGGGTTGAGTCATATTGGGCATAAGCAGCGGGCTGAGGTGATACTGTCTTGCCGTATGCTGCAGGAGCACCGGCTGCTGCTGGTACAGCTGCATAGCCTGCTGGTTGTGGGTTAGATTGGTCATAACCAGTTTGAGTTGGTGTGGGTTGAACATAACCTGGCTGCACAGTTGGAGCTGCACTATATGTCTGTGCAGCGCCACTGCTGTAAGCAGGATCCTGGGGTGCTTGGTATCCATAACCTGCGTTGTTAGGGGCTGGTTGTTCAGGGTAAGTCTGCTGGGAAGACGGGTATGATCCATAACCAGTAGGACCAACTTGCGCATAACTAGCTGCGGCCTGGGCACCTGGTTGCCCATAACTGGGCTGTCCACCAGGCTGGGCATAAACCTGTCCAGGTGCAGACTGCGGGTGACTGTAACCATCTGCAGCTGGTGCAGACCCATATGTAGGATATGCTGCTTGTGATGGCCCAGATGATGCATATGGATATGGTTGTTGCACTGTGCCATATGATTGTGCTGGAGTAGAACCCTGATACGGAATCTCGCCTGGTTGAGTGGCTCTAGGGTGGCCATAAGACTGTGGATGTTGTCCTTGTGAAGGTGGCACACCATACAGCGGTGGCTTGCCATACTGCTGGGGAGGTGCATAATTCGCTTGAGCACTGGCTTGAGGGTAAGTTGGCTGAGGATTTGGATGTCCTCCATATGGATATTGTGCAGGGCCACGGTTTTCGTACTTCGATTCATCATAACCTTGTCCATAACCTTGTTGAGGATGTCCTGCCTGCTGATAAGGTGTCTGATGGCCATAATCCTGACCCTGAGGCTGTCCATAATTGTAATTCATCTGAGCTGGGGATGGGCCCATGGAGGGTAAAGGAGAAGGACCGGTACCATGTTGGGGGACTGAACTGGGATGCTGGGCAGATGAAGGAGCTTCAGATGAATGACCGCTTTGTCCACCATAATAATCATATCCACCATTATGTGAGGGTGGTCCCTGAAAACTCTGGTGAGGCCTTTGCTCCCAACCAGAACCGTAACTGCTCCTTGGAGCCATATGTTGAGGATAATTTCCATAAGGAGGAGGTGCATATGATTGATTATGAGAAGGATATGGCCCGCGGTGCTGATAGTCATATGATGGTGGTTGGCCATAATGTGAACCTCGCTGACCCCATTGGGGTGGACCACCAGATCCTCGTGGCGGACGGTAGGCCTGCTGGCCAAAACCACCTGATGATGACCTGATAGGCTATTCCAGCAAAGCATAGAAAAGTAAGTAATAGGAAAAAATATTAATAACCAGAATAATATCAGAAGTAGAACCAGTCAACAACAAAGATGCAGCTATAGTAATCAAATTAAATATTAAATACACGATTCAATAGCCAATTTTCGTAATCCTGGGCACCCATTTAATTCTGAAGATAGTTCATTTTATTGTGATGATAGTCAAATGAATTGAATGGCATACTCCTCCAAAAACAGTAAAAAGGTTAAAAAAAAAAAAACTTTCGCATATCTATGTCATCAAAACTTCTACCAAATGTCAAGCGGCAAAATAACAAGCAGCAAGCTGTCAATGCAATGCAACATTTATAGCCTGTCATATCATCTAAGAGCTCAACTGCAGTACATAATGAAGTAAACAGCTATGCAAAAGAAACGTTCAATATTATCACAGAAAAAATGTCACCTCAGCAGTAAAAAGAAAATGAAAGAAGACTGACAATGCAAAAGCAAAACTAAGACAATGCAAAAGCTAAACTATAAGCTAAATTTCAATCAAACAATTCAACAATAACTAGACAAAGATGGTCAACCAAGTTTCTTTTATTTGTTGCACTTAAAACATCAACTTAACATTCATCTAATATATGCTAGTATTTGCAATCCAAGAGTATCATCAGATCAAAGATATGTTCAAAAGCAGGTAAATGAACACAAATATCAACACTGGTCCTTCATCATATGGCTGCTGTAGTCTTTTCAACCAGGTGTATCATCAGGTCAAAGATATGTTATAAAGCAGGTAAATCAACACAACATATTTGTACTGCTTCCAGATCACATGACTACCTTAATTAAAATTTAATCAACATCAAAACAGACCAGATGACAATAATTACTTATTATGTTTATCTCAATACAGAACTAGATAGAGGAATAGAACTCCAACACAGTTTAAATTATGAGAAGACATGACTTCACCAGGTATGACTATTATCTTCCAAAGGTCTCATGCAAATCATACAGCTGCTCGTTTTGAGCGCCAAGGCCATCACAATATAGTCTTACTGAATCATTATTTTTAAATCTTGAAGCAATCTTACCAACCATTAAACATCCTGCAATCGGAGGTTTTAATGCCTGCCACCTCTCTTCAGAGCATGAAAGTGAATATGTTGACTATGCTACATCAAGAAAGCATGCTGACCCCAGGGAAAAGGCAATGGCCAAATCTGCATTTTTAAAGCCAACCAATTCGAAATTGGCACCTCAAGATAAAAAAATCATTGCAACTGTCATCTTGGTTTACATATACGATCTTCCTAAAAGATTTAATTGACCTTGGCATGGATTATTGTTCAAATTCCAAACTTATGAACACTGTTTCAGGTGATCTATCTATCTCACTTGCATGGCAACAATTGATACAATACTTCCATAAATGAATCAAATAGACATCAAATACATGGACACTCCCGTACCGACAATCACGATTTGTATTGATTTCGCAAATGCAACTGTAGATTACACCGAACCCATATAGAGCAAGCATATAAAGTGTTTGTCTAGATCTCTATTGTATGCATGCTAACAGTGTGGGAAATGTTTAGATCCCTATTTTACAGGAATCCCTATTAAAAGCAATCGTTCTTCAAAACTATTATTTCTTGGCATGATAGAATCAAATGAAGCTATAATAAATAGAACTCATAATTACAAGAACAATGTCAAAATCAGTCACCAATAACAAATCTTAACTGACGATACATGCTTTCAAGCAGCTGCAAAACATAGAAAAACCTTCCATATACTACTTCAAATATCTTATCCAATACCATGATACTAATCAAGAACGACATCACATTGCAATCAATTTAATTTAAGCTATCTTATCCAATACCATGATACTAATCAAGAACGACATCACATTGCAATCAATTTAATTTAAGCTATATAACCCAGTCATTCCCCAATCAGCATGACATATAAACCTCAGTCCACGATAGAAAAGAGACAGAAGTTGGCACAAATATGGGTCTGGATGCATACAAGATAATCAAGGCTACTTTAAGTCAACAAAAACTTGATGCAATTTATTACAGAAAATGCAATGAGTGACTAAATGAGTTCACACGCCATGTTTTAACATGAAAATACAACAAAAAATTACAAAATAAAAAGGAATATCAACATATCAAATACGCAAAAAGTTGGCATTGATATAATAATATTAGTAAAACGGAAATATGCACAAAGAATATTTAAACTATCAAATTGCAAACTTTATCATCACAATGTATGTACAGCCAAACAAACCTGGCTCAAGACTTCTTTTATCATCTCTTGCGCAATTTCAATTTGCCTCTTGTCACCAGTAACTTGGACAGTCCTTTCCTTAGAATCATCGCCTTCGGGAAGATGTTGAGGTATCAACTAAAACAGTTAAAAGAGCATCATCAGAGCCCATAAGCTAAATCCAAAATAGCAGGATGATAGTGAGAAAGCCTAAAAGAATGCCATGTACAAGCATCAAACCACTTTCTCCAGCTTTCAAAATTCAAAACTTCCATTATCACAGCTCACACAATCGAGTAAATTAGGCTCCAAGAATTTGAAACCCAAAAACTTTTACTACAAGGGGATAACGATCAACAAACTACTAAAATCTACCAATTCAAAATGTGAAAACTTCTAACAAATGGTTTGTCTGATAGAAAGTGGAAAGGAGAACAGGGAGAATGATGAGATTTGATTAATAAAATGGGGGAGTAGTTGCTTGAGAATGGGTCTGTTATGTCTTGGGTTTAGTAATAATGCAATAAGTTAAGTAGGTTAAGGAATCTTCATCATTTTGTATTTTCTGATTTTATGCAAGACAAAGGGCAATCTAGTGCTCTGAAGGAGCATTGTGCTCTGGGCAGTAACTATTTGTATTTGATTACTGTGTTCTAGATATATATACATTCTGATTTCCTACTATTAGTTAGATTAGGAAAAAGACAACAGCATTGGGATAATGAATGTTAAATTGATTGGATTATGAGCAATCACTTCTTTAAAAATACGCTTTTACACATATTGACATGAAAACAATTCTACGTCAACATTGTTTTATTTAATATAAAATATACAACCATCATAATTTATCGATCTTTTAGCAGGTTAATTATTGTTTTCTTTGATATAAATATGCAACCATCATATTATATCGATCTTTTAGCAGGCTAATTGGTTTCTAATTTAATTACCATTTATGTCAACGGTTTAATACTAAAATAAAAAGGGTACGAGGCAAACAAACAATAACAACTACCTGGATGCGTGCCCCAGTTTTGGTCTGCAGGCTCTTAATTGTTTCCCCACCTTTCCCAATGATTAACCCGACCTGCATAAATGTTGTGATTTAAGGCTACGTTAACATAAAACGTGAATAACGGAAAACATAAATAGACAGATATTATCAGTTTATCACCTTCTCATTTGGAACTTGTATCTGAATTTGATCAGATCCCACGATAGCCTGAGCAGGGGAGAGGCCTCGAGCTACAAGTGCAGGAGAACCTCCAGCATCAGCCTGTGGAATTTCAAAAGTGAAACAATGTAAGAACTATAGAATAGCAAGAGAAGAAAAAGGAAGCTGAGATAAAGATTGGATTATGGTATCTAACCTCTGCAATCACAGCATTCATTAGCTTTTCTGCCTTATCTATACTTTCCAAAGTTCCTATTAGTTCCACGGGCCTTGTTGAAGAGTGGGGATCAGCATCAGCATCCCTAGTGATCTGGATCTTTGCGCCCGAATTATACTGCAGGTACCGTATAGTGTCACCAGACTTGCCAATAAGTACGCCAACCTGAACATAAATGGAATAAATCTATGAACTTAATCTGATTCCAATCCAGCGTAGAAATTAAATTTAGGATTTGTACAGAACACAGCTTTTAGTTATGGTGTAAGAAACAAATATGCCTGTCTGAAACATTATCATTAATACTTATCAGCTTCATAGGAAGCAAATGTGGACAAAAAACCATTCAGTCCTTAAGGAAACAAAGACAATAAGAAGGAAAATGATCACCCATTGTCGATAACATAAAGGAAAGAACTACGCACAGAAAACCCATAATCAAAAGTAGGTTGTATGGAGGACCTGCAAAACGGAGTTTTAAGTAGAGATGAACATTGATCAAACAATCAATGGCCTATGCACAGAGAAGGTTGTATGGAAAAATTTTAAGCTACTAGAGATACAACCACACAGCCATTTTCCACTTAGTGAGGTGGTTAACATCTCTGTTGTCAATGCGGTGCGGCGTGGCCAACCCAAAAATTGGCGGGCCGCGTAGCGGACCCTATTTCGGCGGTGCGGCCACAAATGAATTTAATACTAAAATACCATGCTATTAAAAAAATACTAAATACCTAAACATTACAAAATTCATGAAAAATACTAAAATACCTTATATTACTACTATAATTTTATTACTTAAGTAGTGGTCTATTATTTTTTATAACCATTATTGTTCTATTATTAATAAATAATACTATTTTTATTTAAATATGCTACTATTGTTTTTTTATTTATATAAAAAAAACATTGGTTTTTTTCTTAAATAAAAGGTCAAAAGAGGCCATGCAGTGAAAGTAATAAAACAAAACATCTTTTTTAAGCCCATTATACTCTCGGGTTTAAATTTGGCCAGCCCACATAAGTATTCACTAGCAAATAAACCCTAGACCTAATTATGTGCATGCAACCGCCGCATAAACAAACAATCTCCTTCTTTCATTCACTTCTCCTCCTCAGTTTTTTCACGCTACAATCAAAGATTTCTTTCATTTCTTCGCATTCTTCTTTCATTTCTCCTCATCCTTCTTCTCTTGACCGTGAAAAAGGATGAAGGGTACAATTTGACACGCGTAAACTCAGATCCAGCTGCTCCGATTGTACAATTTTGACCCAGATAGTGCCCGCTTTGACCAGATTTTGGCCGCCCAGCTCCACCGAATATCGGCCGCTTCACTCGCTTTCGCCAAACGCTCCGCCTTGTAGCACTGCGTCGCATTTTGTCATTTTTGGCTGCGATAGTGCCGGTAGCGGCTGCTATTGACAACAGAGGTCAACATTGATCAAACAATTAATGCCCTATTGTAGATCATGTCTAAAGGTAAACACTATAAATTTAGATCTTCATTAATTAGTTGATCCAATTTTTTTTATCACCCTCTACCTCCTATGGGACTATTATCCGTTGAAAAAGAAAAGTTGACAGAAAAACCTCTCGATTAATTTTCAGTTGGGTCTAATTGTAAACTGATTTTTGCCTTAAGTTTGACTTGAAACTCAGTTTGAAACTGATTGTAAAATGAAGCTCATTCAAAATAAAGTTTGCAAACTTTAATCCTAGCATGCATCTAGTCTTCTTAATGAGGCTTCAATAGGTCTTCCCCACACATGACAGAATCACCCAACTAGATTCCATCATCTTTTTTTGAAATGGGTGTTTACCCCAGATTAATTTCCAGTGTAATCAATTATAAACATGTTTTTGTATTCATTCAACCATCATAATGGTCTCATCTCATCCCTGTACACTGAGTGTATGTTCTTGCTGACACACATGGTTAACAAATAGGTGCTACCATTAAGCAGGAGAAAACAAGTTCCAGCAAATTAGACTTTTTCCTCTACTCTTCCTCACAATCCTGCTCAATATAACCAAGTGGGTGGAAGAAAGAAAAAAACAAGTTCTGGCAAATTTGACTTTTTCCTCTACTCTCCCCCTCACAATCTTGCTCAATATAACTAAGTGGGTGGAAAAAAATCCCTATACTTGGACAAGTGTGATCATTTGAACTTTAGAAAAAGCAACTGGCGGTGTCCATAACTCGTGCATTTTTGTGGTGAGTGCCTTGAACTCAGGTGAGCTTGATTATTTCAACTCGGTAAAAAACAAACATAGTCCAGAACAATTGACATGATGCACATTAGGAGTCCAATTTTGAAATCAACTTAAAGCAGGCATCAAACATATAATTGATCAGTAAACAAAAGAGGAAATATGTGAAGTACATCATTATCTTCAAAAAAACATTGTTGAGTTTGATTATACACAAAGTCCAAGATTGACAGTAAGCATGCAACATGATTGAGCTCAATACTACGCATCCAAGCCTAAGAGAATACACATACCTTATTGCTAGGAACCTCGATTTTTCGTGTGGTTGTGTCAGACCCAGATATAGGTTGTTTTTGTCCTGAAGAAGTATCATGCTGTAAGGTGGGGTCAATAGAGCTGGAATCAGGTTGTTTGTCTCCAGAAGAAGCGTCTTGCTCAGTTGACTCCTTTGATGGTTGTTCAGTTGCTTTAGATGGCTCCTTGTCATTTTCCTTACCAGAGTCCTCAACAGGAATCTCTTTGACATCCTCAACCGGAATCTCATTGGTATCAGTAGGCTCAGCAGTTTCTTCTGAATTATCTTTAGATACATCTTGAACTTCCTCCGAAGGAGCATTTTCCAAAGTTGCATTTTCCTCTGTTTCTGTTTCTGCCTCAGCAACCTTCTTTTCTTGATGTCCATTAGTATTAGCTGCCAGCACCAAAACATAACATCAATAACACAATTCCTTGCCATTAAAGCATATTGTAACAATAATCAAAGCATTTTTTTTTTTAAAAAAATATCTTATTTAGCATATCAGCAACAACAGCGGCAAAATAAAACTGGTTATTTAGCGAAATAGTGCATTTCTGGTGCAGTAATCATAATTTCACAGAAACAAATCTATCAAAAAAATATTTAAAAAAAAAATACATTATGCATCTTAAGAGAATAATTATCGAAGATTAAAGGCTGCTTGGATGGGCTTATTTGAGCTTATCTACTTCCATAAGTTTTGTGAGACTGTGGGAGAACTTATGAAAACAGCTTTCATAACTTCTCCAATATAGTTTAAGAAAAAGATTTAACTTATACAAAATTTAATTTTATCTTTTGCTGTAGAAAATACAGCTTATCATGCTTATGCTATGAGCTGCAAAAATGTTGTTTATCCAAACAGACCTAACTGTATACTAATATGGTTCTTTTGAATGAAATATGAACTAATTAACAAGATTTCATCATAAGCAAATATATAAGAACGAATCCATTAAGCATCTTAATAATGATCAACGATTACGAACTTGTTTGGATTGACTTGTTTGAGCTTATATACTTCCACTATTTGGGAGAACGTATGAAAACAGCTTATAACATTGTTCATAAGCTTATTTTCAGAAATTCTCCGAGATAGTTTAATTTAATTTCATCTTTTGCTACATAAATAGCTTATTTTTAAGTTCTCCAAGATTGTTAAATTTCATTGAATTTTATCCTTTGTTATAGAAATAGCTTATACATAAGGCGTGTGCTAGAAATAGCCATATCCATAGCCATAATATGATTCTTGTGAATGAAAAATGAAGTAATTACGAACAAATGTTGTACCTAGGTCATTCTGGTTATCGTCGTCAAGACGAGGACGCTTATTCTCACCGTCCTCAGCAACAGCAGCGGCATCAGTTTCTACACCGTCAGTGTTAGATTCGGTGGGTTGAGAGTGTAGATCTTCGAACTTGCGCTTACAATCAGAAGAAACAGGGCTTGTAGCTGGTGCTGCAACAATAACCTCTTCTTCAGCCATAGCTAGGTTACGTGAGATTGAAGAGCGAGAGTAAAGAAGAAGAAAACGATGAGAGAGAGAGGTGGGTGAATGAGACGCGAGTTCGATCGATCGAGAGGGAGAGAAATGAAGAAAAAGGATATTTATTTTATCGAACTTCAGATTTTAGGGTTACGACCTACGCTTCTTTGCCACTCACACATCCGTGGGCTTAGTTAAACCCTTGTTGGGCTGTCGTTATTTATGGGCTCAATGTTTTGGTGGGCTTTGTTGAACTTTCTCGCAAGTCCTCCGCAATTTGGATTATATAATCTGAAAAGCTGTTCTAAAATACGTTAAACGATGAGGGTGTATTCGATTCACCAAACAACAAGTATTGGACAAAACATGATGACAAGAGAGTACATGAGAGTACAGACATGTACTTGAGATGTAATATCTTTTATGTTGGAACATAAAAAGATTATTTTGATATTTGTGATGGTTTATACTTTGAACATAAAGTTGTCTCATGATTTGGTGCATGATTGTTTAGTCTCATGAGAAGTTTCTAAATCAAGTATGACAAAAATAAATTGTTCGATTGAGTCGCCTATATATACTTTTTGATTAAAAAAAATTGAATCATGTGATTCAAGCATACGTGTTGAACCTAACAAGTCAAAACAATTGGCTTGTGAACTTTAAACAAGTCGAACTCAAGTTAAATAAAATGTTTATTTTATACTTGAATCGAGTTTTGAGTTAAACCAGTTCTTTTCGAGTCGAATCAAACTTATACAGGTTTGACTCGACGCATTTCGAGTCCTTGTTGTGATCTTATGTTCTTGAAGAAAAAAAACAAAAGGATTCACGGATTGTAACAGTGTCTCAAACTAGAAGAAGAAAATGCGAACAAGGAAAAAATTGAAGTGTGAATGAGTGATGAGTGTGTAAAAGTAAAAACATGAATGTGGAATAACGAGTGAATATTGTTTATATATGAATGAGTGTGTGAACAATTAACCTTAGTGAGTCTCAATAACATATCATATGATTTTAGATTTGTATAAAAATTTGAATAAATAATTTATATAATATAAACTTACAATATCAAAGTCAATTTTAAAAAATACGGATCAACTAGAACGATATTAAACATTATAATATTAATGTAACAATACATTAGTATAATTTGATCCCTCAAATACGCAAACAGATGTGGGGAGGGGGGGGGATGGGGGGGTATTTGCAAGCATGCGCGTGTGTAGTGGTAGAGGATCACCACAATGCATGTATTCTTCATCTCTATCTTTGTACTTAAACTTCATTTGACAGTGTGGTGTGATACTTCCGTTGTGTGTTTCTTTTTAACAATTAAGATATTTCAAATGATCATTTATGACAACACGGACAAAGGTCAACAATTGAAGTAACACTTTGATCATTGCTCTAAAAAACCAACAACAAATGATAAAATAAAAGATCGTATTAAAGAATTATAAGCTAATTATACTATGAAATGTTGTGTGCAAGTGTGAGTTATACGTCCCACATCAAATAGAAAAGGAAAGGTTGAACACCTTATAAGTAAGAGGACCCACAAACTCATTGCCTTAAGGTTCTAGGTAAGAGTGTGACGTCTCTCTCACTAGTGTGGTTGTTCTAGCCTCGATGTGGACGGTCCCCCTGGCTTCCCTTAATGACCCAACACGAAACACTCACATACATCAAACACGTCAAGATCGCGTCAATATGTTTATGTTGATGTTGCATAGTAATTATAAAAGAAAAGGTAAATATATCATACCAGTAGATACGCTTCTCAGCATGACATGGAGTTTGTGCTGCCTCAATATCCAAACATGATTTTTCTGACATGAGAACTTATTGCTATTGATGACTTTAAAGCTAAATATATTAATTATATATAAATAAAAGCTGAAGTTATATTTTGTATTTTAGCTTCAATCTCTTGTTCTTCATATTGTTCTTCAAAAATTTGACAAAGAAATTGAAGTAGTAAGTTAATCATATACTGATGATGACGAACTTTTTCACAATATGTGATGTTACTGTTAGATGGCTGAATGTAACAATAAAATTATTTTACTAAGTTGAAAAGTATACACACATTTCTTGACCTAAATAAATCAGATTACTAAGTTCAATCTATATTCTCGATCGATTTGTCGACTGTTGGCGGTAACAATACATAAGTCTAAACCAGCTGTCACAACATAGTATGTCGATGCTGAATTAGTAGAGTATTGAAGAAATGTTGTTGCATGCTGAAGGTCGAGCAATTTCCCTTGAAGCTTCTTGGGACTGATACTCACAATCACGAGCATAGTCAATGTCGGACGATCCAACCACTATTCAAAAAACTTAAATGAATTAACCACGAATACACAATCAAACTCCACAACTCAATGATATACATTTGTTATGGTTTATACACCGAACAACCCTAGCAAGGAATGCAAGGTAGTTAATATTATGGATCATTGTTTTGACCAAGATTATCCATGGAGCTTCGCGACACGGGTTCGGCTTTGAGCAAAGGCGGTGACGATGATTTAATGAATATATTTGATGGCTCAAGTTTTGATGATAACATTAAATTTGAACTTATGTCCAACACAAAAGAACCTTGTGGTGGTGATGGTGGTGAAAGTGATATTAATATCAGTGAAGTTATGGAGGGTATTGATATTTGCAGAGAGTCATTAAATGGATATGCTTGATTCATGGTTTTGGATGATGATGGTAGCAAGGAGAAATATTTTTTATCTTTTGATCATTCTTCTTTTTCTTCACTGTCATCTTCAACCACTACAGTTTCTTCGTAACTATTCTATTTGATTTTAATGTCTTTGATCACAACGTGTTGTTGAATGAAGCTACATGGAGTAGAACACTTTGGAGATTGTTTGGTTTCTTTAGAAATTGTTGGTTGGGACATGTCGTTTGTGATTGGTGGATGGATGTAGACACTGGTTGAAGTGTTACAATTAGGGCTAGAAACGAGTCGAGTCAACTCGATAAGAATTAGTTCAGCTTGAAACTCGACTTGAGTTCAAACCGAACATTTTTTAGCTCAAGTTTAACTCGTTTAAAGTTCATGAACAATTCGGCTTAGCTCGTTCGGTTCATCTTATTTAAACCTCAACATTTTTAAGTCCCAGATTTTTTTTTAAAATTGATAGAAACTCATAACCCAACTGTCCACACCAGAACTTTGAACAAAACTATGGTCCAATAAATGGTCTAATGCTTAAAAATTCAATTTAAACAAATAAATTGATAAAGGAAAAATACATCAATTCACTGTAGTGAAATTGGATCCCCAACACTACTTTGAACAATGTCGTACATACATCATTTATTTGTAGGTAAGGTTTACCATCTATTGTTTATCGATGCCCTCTTGGGTGCAGAAGTACATCATGTTGCCTACGGTGCACAAGTAACTTTTTGCCAATAGATAAAAGTGTGACACGCATTATTATAGTATACCATTTACACCGTAATTTTTCTCTCTCCCTCTCTCTCTCACAACCAATTTTGAGGAGCAACAAGAAATTAAAGAATCATAATCCAAAACTCAACAACATCACAATCAAGAATAATACAACTCCAATAAAAAAACACAACCCAAGATTAATAAAAGTATAAGATCTAGTTTTTGAAGGCAAACCACCCATAATAAAAAAATAAAAGTTTCATATCTCATCAACATGTTTGTCATTCCTATCACCGCTTTGATTGGTGTCGCAACTGAGATTGCTAAGGTTGTCTTTTTTTGTTGCAAAAATATAATAAAATAATGGCCTCAGTTTGTATAACAATTGAAAAATGATATTTGTACAACCATTTTCTTACAACTTTTGGGACAATCCTCTCTCTCATACATTCATTATGTTTTTACTTTCTCTCTATTGCTTTGGTTTTCGTGTCAAGATATACATTTCTTTCTATATTCTTGGTTGTCTCATAAGTTGTAGAAAAAGTGGTTGTTCAAATAACACACCTCATAACAATTAGATCCTTGATAAAACAGTCTCATTCAAATCTACTAAGTAATTAAATTAGATTAAAGAATCATCAAAATTATAGGAATTGGAAAAATCCTTCTGGGACAATTTGAGGTTCTACAAAAAGGCTCTGGTTTCGACGGTTCCACCACAATTTCACATTCATTTTAACTAATTAATTAATTGTTGTGTGCGTAGCTTTCTATATGGATTAATCACCCAAAAATAATCGATATTATAACTTTACTTACAATTATTGGAAACGAAAATGTTACTGGTTTTGTAGCTGAATTGGAAGGGGGAAGTTTGAGCTTTAAAAAATTGAACCATGGAGTGTGTTTTTTGGACATTGTATGGTGTAGGTAATCCATGATAAAATTAATACTCCTCTTTAATCTAATCGTTGAAAAAAACTTTCCCATGATGGAAAACAACTCTCCATTCCCATACTAAACCTCACCTGCTATTAAATGTGGCATTGTTTTTAGGTTTTTTCTTCTCACAAGCCAAGTGTAATAAGCCTCCACTATATCTCCATATAGCATCACGATTGAAAAGTGAAAACAATTTGAAAACTGAACTTAAAATCTTGAACATGGTATATATGACTATAGCTAAAACAAGTATGAGTGGAAGCAACTATGACAATTGGAAATGAGTGTGCACGCGCACACACATGCGCGCACACACGCAGATATATATATCGAGCTGGTTCATGAACCAAATGAGTCGAGCCACACATAAATCAAGTTCAACTCGTTAATTTAACGAACTTAATTTCGAACTATTTTTGAGTTGGTTCGGTTCATTGTCAGCTCCAATTACAATTGTTATTAGATTTTTACATGCATTTCATTTTAAGTTTGGATTTAAGTAGACAAAAAAAGAGTATAAACCAAAATCAAGTTTTTTATTTTTTGCAAAATAGTTTTGTTTTTCTCCATTGAGTAAGGAGATCAGATGTAGAAATTGAACAATTAAACATGTCTCTTGTTCTTGAGTAATAAAGCAATATACATCTTGCAGAGGGATAAAAATAATTTGGAAATTTGTTTTGAACAGTCAAATATAATATTTTTATTAAAGAATATGTGAGAAGTACAAATGATACTAAACTCACGCATTGGTATCAAGTACATGTAATACTCACCCCTTCGAAAGAAACCAACACCAGAGGCGAACACACAAAAGGCAAGACTACCTTATAAAACAATCTAAAGAAAAGGTGAACCACTCATAAAACATACAAAGGGATTCAAAATTCTTTCCCAATAACCAATTCCAAAATAGGCTTTTGATAACATCCACCACTTCTTTCTCTTAGTATTCGTTAAAGGAAAATATTGTATAATTTTTAGCCTTCCAAATATGGCATAACAACGTATGCCAAACCAACCTCACTCGCACCTTTCAAACCTTACATTTTCTTAGCAAAAGAGCTAAAGACTTGTAATAAAGAAAGGATATTCCCCATATGTCCATCTGTATCCCAACCCAATTATAAATTTCGTACCAAATAGCACCTGCAAATTCACACCTAACGAATAAGCGATATTCCCTTTCTCCGACTCCTTAGCACAAAGTACCCCTCAATTAACTCAAACGCAAGATAGTCAGAGACATAGATACATAGATACTCGCTCCGGTCATATTTATAAGCAACAAATGACTTTTTAGGTACATTGAATAATTAATGCATCCGGTTACATTTATGAGTTAGATACATTAATTATTGGATGTACCTAAAAAGTTATTTTTTGCTTATAGATGTGACCGGATGGAGTATTGGTTAGTTAGAGGCACTATCATGCTGACAAGTTAGTTATACCGCATAGGAAATGTTAGTTGGGAGCAAGCTCATCATAGTATATATATTATCAAACACTTCTGTAAATTATTATGTAAACTTGAATAAATCTTATTAAAAAAACATAAACGTGAATCATTGTCCAAGTTTGAAATTTGCATGTTTTTTCAATTTAGTACTAATAGACCGTAAATGGTCAATTGGATTGTGTTTATGATAACAGGGACAACTTATTTTTCCTATAAAAATGAGTTCATGACTTTTATTATATGCATGGCAACAAAAGTCACCTAGACCTGCCTGCCCCCGCCTCGAATTTAATAGAGAAAAGTCGATTTAACTGAGTGTGGGTATGATTGCAGGGAAAACTTGTTTTTTTATTACGGAGGCGGGGTAGGGGGGTGCTTATGCCCGCCCTGCACCCACCCTTACCTTGTCCCCCTTATTAGAATTTACCTTGTAATGTTTAATAATCTTGTACCTAGTTAATAGGTACCAAGCTCTTTTAATGTATTGCTACTCTTAAGAAACATGTTTATTTGAGTTATCATGCTCTTTTGAAAAAGTTTATTAAATCTTTTATTATTAATTTAATTATTGTTTTTTTTATATAAAAAAGGAAAAAACATGCAAATTTTTATTTATTTTTTAAAATAAATATAATTTTCGCAGGTGGGGGCTGAGATGGGAAACCCGTCCCCATTGGGGTGAGGTTAGGTGTTTAATTGTTACCCTGAAAACGATTTTGGGGCGGGTACATTGAAGCGGAGGCAGAGCAGTAATGCTTAAATCTGCCCCATTATCATGCCTATTCTATTAGGAAAAACATGTTTGCTTGTAAATATGTATCGCATAATACATTCATGTCTTCTCCTACAAATCACAAATATATCTTGTTCATATTTTTTTATATAGTTTCACTATTCAAAAGGTTGATAGTAAAAATTAGTCTATGTGTGGACACACACCGAGTCTTTAGATTATTGAAGAATTTTTTTATGAGTTAGAAATCAATTGTGGGGTACACATTTATAGTATTATTGGATTTAATTAAATTTAAATACAAAATAGATATACATGTTATGAACACAATTTTTCATTCACATAAAAATATCATCAAATTTAAAGACCATTTTTGTCTAGTTCATCTTCAAACAACACATATTGTGTTCTTTATTTTATTAGGACAAAGGGGTGGTTTTCTATTCTTCAGCATTTAAAACTGGAGGCTTCAATGAAGAGGTTTCCACAATCTTCAAGTTCATCATCTTCATCTTTTGTTGGATTTGAAAATCCAATTCAATAAAATAAAATAAAAAAGGTGCTAAGAATCCAAAAAAGAATATCAATCTCAAAAGATAAAATTTCAAGCAGAAGAACCAAACAGATGGTGGCAGCAAAAGAAGCTTCATTTACAGAGGAGTTATAAGGTTTAAAATTTAATCACTTTTGTTTATTAACCATTTGAATTTTGTTGACGGGTTTTTAGTTTCACTTGCATGTCACTCGTTTCTCTTTGATCAAATTAGACATAGAAGGACTGCGAGGTTTGAAGTCCATTTACGGGACAAGGGTTCTTGGAATTGCATTTAGAACAAGAAGGGAAAACAATGTAATTTTACCAAGTTTTTTAGTATTTGATTTTTCAGTAAATTTTTTAATATTTGTTTTTTTATTGGTTAATTATTTAGTATTTGGTTACTGGAAAAAAATGATTAAATTAAGTCAGGAAAAACCAATATTAATATTTGGTCAATCAAGGAGATATATTACTGTTTGTTTATTATCTTAATTTTAACTTTTTTATTCTAATAGTGATTATTATCTATTTATGAGTTTATGACCTTGGTTTATTCTTTGCAATCTTTGTGTGTCATTGCAAATGTTGACATACATTTGCGGACGTTGTAGTTTGTTTGGGATAGTCATCTTTATTATGCATTTTGATCTCACATAATCCTAGTCAACTTTTCCAATTTTATAAGTTATTAACATCAATAAATTATTATTGATTTTAGAAAGATTATGACCATGATGTGCTCACACTTCACTTAGACCCAATTATCCTATGAATATTTTAATTAAATTTCTTTTAATGTTGATTTAGGTGCTTATGATTCTGAAGAAGCAACAACTCGTACTCATGATCTTGCAACACTTTAGTATTGGGGGAAGGATGCAATGCAACCTTGAATTTTCCGGTATATTTATTAATTTTTCTATTCATTAAGTTAGAATAAAATTATAAATTGGTCAATGAAAGATAAAAAAAAAATCCCAATTTTGTATATTTATGTATGTATAAACTTTGTATCTATGTATGTTCTTTAAACAATATAATTTTATGATAGATTTTTTTAATTAAATGTTTTCCTTTTTAAAAGAATAAGTAAAAAGTCATATGTATGTATGTATACTTTTTTTTTTAATTATGTGATTTAAGCGGACGAGCTGAACTTAACAAGCAAACCAATTAATTTATAAACTTTAAACGAGTTGAACTCAAGCTAACTAAAATGTTTATTTTGTATTGTCGAGTTTCGAATTGAACTAGTTCTTTTCGAGCTGATTCAAACTTATGCGAGTTTGACTCGACACATTTTTAGCCCTTATTGTGCTCTTGGAAAAAACAAAAGGATTCACGGGTTGTGACAGTGTCTCAAACAAGAAGAAGAAAATGTGATCAAGGAAAAAATTGAAAGTGTGAATGAATGATGAGTGTGTAAAAATAAAAATATGAATGTGAAATAATGAATGGATATTGTTTGTATAGGATGGAATGAATGAATGACGAGGTAGGTCCGACAAACATATATATAATTAGATGTTCTCATTTTTATTTTTCGGAAATATTTGAGCATGTAAAGAGGGATATGTTTCTGTATACATGTTTCCGGTTATATATCCACCTCTTGGACAAAAAATATATGTATGTGTCGGAAATATCTATGCATGCAATGTTAGTGATAAATTAAAAGTTAAATAAATTAATTATATACAAAAAAAAAAAAAAAAGCAAACGAAAGTTGAAGTCATGCCTTGTATTTTAGCTTCAATCTCTTCCCATTGTTTGTCAGAAATTTGATGAATAAATGGAATGACGAGCTAATCATATATTGGTGATGATGAATCTTTTCACAATATGTGATGTTACTCCTAGATGTCTAAAAGTATACTCAGATTTCACGAGAGAAATAGATTTAAGGGACATAATAAATTTGATCATTCCTCTTGAACACAAGCAAACACTACAATTGCAATTCTCACGGCAAAAGGAGCACCTTTCCGCAATATCTCCAATTGACATTTTGGGGTACCTATGTACGAAAATAAAAAATAAAAAATAAATAGTTACATTTTGCAAACTTGTAATTTCATAACTCATATTAATAAGTACATGAAAGAGATCCAAAAACCTCATTTTCTTCTCAACCTCGCACACCGCAGGATTCTTCTAAGGAAATGCGGATGTTCACCATTGCATTATGAACTTCTCACTTTCTTCTTTGAACCTCGTGATCAAAGCCTTACATACATTCATCTTTCTTGTTTCTTCCTTCAACTCGAAAGTTTGAACTTTTTCTCTAACTCGTCCAGCCAGATTCCTGAAAAGGAAAAGCTCTTTAACTTCATTATCAGATTAGCCACCTTCTTAAACCGTTGTCAAACAAATCCATCATGTTCCTTTTTTCAACCATTTCCAAAAAAAAAGGTAGGTGAATATCTAGTAGTAGCCTCCTGGGTGATTCATAATCACCTCGTCCTCCATCCATATGGATGTTGGCTCAACCTTCACCTACTTTTTGAGAAGCAAACTTCGCTTCCTTCTCGTCAATCCATATGGTATTTTGAATTGTTTAACTTGTTTTACAAATTAAAATCGATTAAGAAGAGTTGTGTATATTATGAGTTGTTAGACGGTGCTGATAATGTGTTATGAAAATAGAGATGATAAAGAGAAAGATAAGTGTCTACCACTAAATAAAACAGTTTAATTCTCCTAATGAAAGAAGCAGCTAGCAACTAAAACCAAAACAACATAAATCAAAACAAAGCACATAGCTCCCAACATACAATATAACAAACAAGAAAAGCATTATATTGACTACCAAAATCTAAAAGAAGCTACATTTTGAAGCTTTAATTAAACTGCTCTTACTATGATTTTTCCAAACTCACTGCCCATCCAACATACATGAAACATGAAATTGGATCATTTTTCTCTCATCTCCTTTTTCCAAAGAAGAAACGTATAAGGACAACAACCGTAGCAATACTACCGGCTGACCCAGCTGCCAGAACTGGCCAATTCAACTCAAACCCTTTATCCTTCATATTCATCAAACTAAATTCCCAAACCCCAAGTTTCTTTTTCAAAACCCTCTTCTCTCTCAACCATTTATCCTCCTCCACCTTCTTCCCCATCAGCATACTCTCAAGTTCCTCAACCTCCATCTCTTTCTCATAAATCTTTTCTTTCATCTCTTCCTCAGCCCTAACCCTTTTACTATTCTCCTCAACCTCTTTCATCTCAATAACAACGATTCTCCTTTCCAATTCCCTAACTTTCATTTCCATCTCCGCATTCTCTTGCTTCAACTCTTTCCCTTCTTTCTCAACTATCTCAATCTTATTTTCTTTCTCATCTAGCATCTTCCTCAGTTTCTCTACCTCAACTTTTGATTCCACCACTTCTCTTCGGAGCCTCGTCGCCTCCATCTCCAACTCCGCTGTTGAATCATAATTATTGTGTAGTTTCTCAATCTCCGTCTTCATTTTCTCAATCTCTTCGTTCTTCATGTTCTCTGTTGCTAGCCCATCACATTCACATTCCAAAGCCGCCATTATTTTCTTACTCGATTCCCTGTCATCCCCCATCTAGATAAGTAATGCATAAATAGAAAAATGAAAATGAAAATGGAAGTTAACGTTAAAGAGAATTGGATCATTGATTAAAGATGTTGAAAATTTTGTGGTAAGAATGATGAAGTTTGTGGTGTTGGGATGAGTGGAAATGATTCCGTAAGAATTGTAAGGTCATCAAGACTATTTTACGAGAAAAAAATGGAGGATTTTTCGGCCAATGGAAGAAGTATTCAAAATTTAGATGTTATTTCTTAAAAAAATTGAAATCTTTTTTTAAACATTCAACTATTTTTGTAAAAAAGGAAGAAGACATATCATATGTGTGTTACTCTATTACAGGGAAATACAATAGTATAGAATACACGAATATAGAATAGTACAAGGTGACATTAGTCATTACAAAGACTTTTAAATTCCGACTTTAGAACCTGTAAGCGTACAAGTTTACCAAAATAAAAAAAATAAAAAAGTAACCGACATTAGCAATTACAATTGTTTTATGACCAAATAGTTTTGTAAGGAAAAATTGATTTCAAAATGATAGTGTAAACAATGACATAATGTGGTATTGGTAAACATTTGTACGATATGATAACTAAATTGTAAAATTAAAATAATTTTAAAATTTAGTTGTATTGTAAAATTTCATAATAGGGGTTAATAGTGATTTTCGCCCTTGTAATATAGGTCATTTTTGGTTTTCACCCATGTAAAATTTTCGGTTTGGATTTCGTCCTCGTAAAAAAAAAAAATTTCGGAAAACCCCCCTCCCCCATCCATCCAACTCAGCAGAATCTAATATGTAGCGCTGATTTGACATTTTTTTTTAATTGCCCACATGTAAAAAAGGCCATCCACATCATATTATTTTTAAAAATATATAAAAATTAATTTAAAAAATCCAAAAAATATCTAGATTTTTTTCCAAAAATTTTAAAAATCGAATTTTAAAAATTTAGATAAACATTAAGAATTTTTTGAAAATTAGAAAAAAATTAAGATTTTTTTCCAAAAAATTAAAAAAAAAATTAAGATTTCTTTTTTCTAAATTTCAATATATCAGAAAAATCTTTTATATTTTTTTCAAAATTTTTAAAATTAGATCAAATCAGAAATAAATTCAGATTTTTTTTCCAAAAATTTATAAAATTGAAAAAAAATTATTTTTTTCCTTTCTAAAATTCAGAAGAAAAAAAATTCAGTTTTTTTTAAAATTTAGAAAAATATTCAGATTTTTTTCTCGAAAATTTTAAAATAAAAAATTCAGTTTTTTGATTTATAAAATTTAAAATTTAGATTTTTTTTCCTAAAATCAGAAAAATCATTCAGTTTTTTTTTTTAAATTAAGAAGATTATTAAAAATTCTGGAAATTAATTTTCAAAATAAAAAAAATCGAAATTTTAAAAAAAGGTCAGATTTTTTTTTTGGAAAAAACTGTTTTTTTAAACCTTTTCTACCAATAAAGAATTCTAGAAAAAATTCTTTGAAAATAAAAAATTTTTAAAATTTATATCATATTTTGTTAGAATTGAAAATTCTTAAAAACTTCAAATATTTTTCCTGAATTTTTTTAAAATAAAAAATGCTTTTTTTTTCAAAATTTTTACAATATTTTTTTTTGAAAATTAATTTTCTCATTTTTTAATTTTTTATTCTTAAATTAAAATAAATGAATATATTTATTTTATTTTTTTAAAAAAAATTCAAATTTTTACGATTTTAAATTTTCGAAAATTCATTTTCAGATTTTTATTTAATTTTGATTTAATATAAATTCATTTTTGTTTTTTTTTTAAAAAAGGCACAAATGCCACGTGTACGCTTAAAAAAATAATAATAATTATACACTCAGCGCACCACATAAGCATATATGTACAACCAGCGTACCACACAGTGTACCACGTCAGCAAATATGCACAGTCATACGAGGGAGGGAGGTTTTTTGGAGGAAAAAAAAAACTACGAGGATGGAATCCAAACCGAAAATTTTATAGGGATGAAAATCGGAAATGACCTATATTATAGGGGTGAAAAACACTATTAACCCTTCATAATATGATATTGGTAAATTTTTTGTACTTATATGATTATATTATAATATGATATTTAATTTGAAAACAATGAAGTAATTTGATGAAATTCAAATAAAGCAAAAATATTAATAAAAAAAGCATAGACTTTTTTTTTTGTTACAAAAGAAAAAGCATAGACTATGAAGTGTAATTTTACAATTAGAAACAAATTTTTACAACAAATTTAACAATGTCATATTATGAAATACTAAAAAAAAATTGTAACTAAAATATAGTTGTTTCACATTAATTTGCTAATATGATATTTAATTTTAATTTGAAAATTACAAAGTAATTTGACAGAAATCAAATAAAACAATCACACAAATTATTAGGCAACAAGATACACATAATTTCACCAATATGATATTATGAAATTGTAAAATGGACATATATAGACCTTTTTTTATAATATTCTAAATTTTATATTATTCTAAATATTGTCCACATTATTATTATTATTATTATTTTTGAGCAAAGGCAAAATTACTGCATTTCATTCAAAATCAGTGAATACAAAGTAGTAGGTACATCACAAAAAACATGGGGGCTAAGGTGAGATAAAGCAGCTCTGGCAATGATGTGAGCTACTTTATTAGCTTGCCTCCTAACAAACGACACTACATAGTCGAAATTACTGAGTAACAAAGTTTTACATTCAGAAACTAAATCACCAATTTCATTAATTGGTGGATTTTAGTAAGTCAACCAGAATCTTGTTGTCTGTTTCGAACATGACATGGTGGAAATCTTTTGAGATTGCCATTTTGATGGTTTCCAAAAGACCAAGTGCTTCAGCTTCCAAAACAGTGGCAGACGAGTGGCCGAAATCTGACTTACCAAGAAGGAAATTGCCCGTGGAGTTTTTGAAACATATTTCGTAACCCATGACCATATTACCATTGAAGATGGCGGCGCCAACATTGCATTTGATCCAACCTTGTTGAGGTTTTGTCCAAACATGTGTTTGTTCCTCATGGTGCGGTGGGTGCTTTATTTTTTGCATACAACTCCATTCATGGAGGACCTCTTGAGCACGGGTGACAATGAGAGTGGGAGTGGCGTTCGTATTTTCCTAAAGCAACATGTTGCGACTTTTCCACAAGCTCCAAAGTGTCATAGCTGCTAGATGTCTTTGTTGATCGGTTAGTCTGTTAAAAAAATCAAAAAGCAATTTTTGGAAGTTATCTACGCTAGGTAGTAGATCGCGGATGATGCCGTCAACATCAATGAGGTTCCAACATGCAACAAATTTATGGCAGATAAAGAATAAGTGTGTATGAGATTCAGCCAAAAGGTCACAAGAAATACAAGTTTCGGAGCAAGGGGCGTTCCGTTTGGAGAGGTTGTTCCTCGTAGGCAAACGTTGGTGAGTTGCACGCCAAAGAAAGGAACGCACACGAGGGGGAACATGGAGGTGCCATGGGAGCTGCCAATGAGAGGAATTTTGCACCGGTAGAGATTCATGAATGCATATACAATAAGCCGATTTAACAGAATAGGAACCATCATTTGTTGCCTTCCAAATGCGAGTCTTCTCGTTGTCTATTGTAAAGAGGAATGGAGAGAACTGCAACAACATCAACATGATTAAAAAGAGAATGCACGAGGTTGTGGTTACAGTAGGTTGATCCCGATATCATCAAATGGCTAACTTTTAAGTCCTCATAATATGGGGGAGGAGGAGTGGACGGTTTGAGAGATGGTAAGTTGCACAACCAAGGCATATTCCACACATTAATTTTTGAGCCATCACCAATCTTCCATCTATGCCCCGAAGTAAGTAAATGTTGAGTACTCCAAAGACTTCTCCATGTGTAGCTTGGATTATGCTCGAGAGGGGCATCCAAGAAATCCCTTCGTGGGAAATATTTGGATTTGAGGACACGAGTAAGTAGAGAAGACGAATCAGATAAGAGTTTCCAACTTTGCTTATCGAGCATGGATAAGTTGAAGGCTTCCATATTACGAAAGCCTAGGCCTCCAAATTTTTTGTGAAGAGTTAATTTGTCCCACCTCATCCAATTGATTCCACGAGCACCATTCTTTTTCGAACCCCAATAAAAGGAATTCATTATTTTTTCAATCTCATCACAAAGAGAAGTAGGGAAGAGGAAAGCCCCCATACAATAAGATGGGTTTGCTTGAGCAGCTGATTTAATGAGAACTTCCTTACCGACACGCAAAAGGGATCGGGCACTCCAAGATTGACATTTTTTCCAGATACGGTCCTTAAGGTAAGAGAATATTGCCTTCTTGCTGCGACCTACCATAAAGGGGATGCCTAGGTATTTACCTGAACCAATAGTATTAGAAACCCCAAGGGAGGAGGAAATGGCTGAAATGACATATGAAGGCGTGTTAGTAATGAAGGCAATATCAGATTTACTGTAATTGATATCTTGCCATGATGCTAATTCACAATGAGAGAGAATTTCCTTCAGATTTTGATCTTCCGAGGTTGTTGCTTTGCAAAAAAGGAGGTTGTCATCCGCGAATAAAAGATGGCTAACCGGTGGGGCAGAACGACAAATACGGGTTCCATGTAATTTACCTCTAAGATCGTAATTTTTTATGATGGACGATAACCCTTCTACACATAAAATGTAGAGGTATGGTGAAAGAGGACATCCTTGACGAAGGCCTCGTTGTGGGTTAATAGGGCCAATGCGATCTCCATTGAAAAAAACATGATATTCAACGGAAGTAATGCACGTCATCATCCAAGAAATCCATTCAGTACAAAACCCCATCTTGGTAAGGATAGCTTCCAGATATGACCAGCTGACACTATCGAAGGCTTTTGATATGTCTAGATATGGTGAAGAGTTTCTAACACCGTTAAAGCATTGTCTATGATGGAACGGGAATGAACAAATGCCGCTTGCTCCGGAGAGATCCATTTGTTAATAAGGGGTTGAAGGCGGTTAGCGAGTACCTTAGAGATAACTTTGTGAGTACGTTGCACAAGGATATAGGATGGAGATCTTTCATTTATTTTGGATTGTCCCCCTTAGGTGGAAGAACGATATTTGTAGCATTGAGCTCTGGGGGTAATGAACTCGAGTCAAGCCAAAAGAAGGCCGAGGAGTAGACATCACTATGGATTTCATTCCAAAACCGTTGAAAGAAAGCTGGATTAAGACCATAGTGGTCCTGATGATTTATCCGGATGCATGCTAAATATTGCCTCCTTGAATTCTTCTTTAGTGAAAGGATGGGTGAGTAGCTCATTATCTTCGTTTGACACCTTAGAATGCACTGAGGAAATATAGTCCACATGATTAAATAACTAAAATTTGACATTTTTTTTATAATTATGTGATGCAATTTTTTCATATTACTAATTTTTTTACATTAGAATCATTAAACTACATCTATAAGTCCACCGATGATGTACTTAACAAAGCCTTCACCTCATAATCAATTTATGGCTATGCATTGATTTTTTCTTTGTCATTTTCTCTCTAGACTTAGAGACAACTTCAACAAAACATTGATTATTAAAACCAGTTGTTTTGAATGAAAAAATTAACACATGTATGTTTTCGTTGTCAGTAGACGAAGTGACAAATACCACTTAAAACTCACACACGTTGTATGTTTGTCTATTTTAGACCTGAGTGAAATTGTCTAACCTAAGAGTATATCAGCATTGTCACTTGAGCTATATCTTACATACATAACACCTATATTGTTTTATATAAGTAAATGTTCTCATTGTTATTTTCCGAAAATATATTAGCTTACAAGGAGGGTGTGATTTTGTATACATATTTTCGACTACATAATATATTCACCTCTGGGACAAAAACAAACAACAATATTCACCTAGATTGTTTTCATCACAACGACTCACTGCGATGAAAACAACAACAACAAACATCAATGACCCTCAAACAAATTAGAAACACAAAAAACACTCAAAAACGTGAATCCAATCTAAAGGAAGGAACCCAAAAATTGCAGCAACAAATTGAACAAAAAAACTATAACAAGAGCACAGCCTAAATCATCCACTAAACAAAACCCAACAAACCAAGCAAATAAAATTCACTAAAGATGGTGCCGTAGGTTAAGGAGATGAAGATGCCTCACTTTAAGCACTTAACGAATTATCAAGCAATATGATTCGACCAATGATGAACCCCCTAGAAGGCAAAGAATAATAATGAACCCGCGTGCGAGAAACATCACACCTAGAAACGCCACATCGAATCCAAATGCAAGATACACCACACATAGAAACGTTCACATATCAAAGAACACTGACGTAATCTGTGCTCACACAACAAGAGAGCGCGAACGAACCAGAGACCACATACACATTTAGTAATCTACCAGAGCAAGAAATAATGTCGTCGTCGGTGAGGCACTGTCGTAGCATAAGGCGATGTTGAACAATCCCAATTGGAATTTGATGGCGACACAACATTAAGGCTCAATCACACCACCAGGAAGCCATGGTCACATCAATAACAACTGGTTTGGATTTGATGGAGAGGATGGTAGTGGACGGTGGTGAAGTGTGGTTGAATAAATTAACTTTCAATTCAAACTAAAATAATATTTTTTATTAAAATTTCATAAGTACGTTAATTTCCTGTACGTGTCACATATATCATACTAGTTATTAGATATCACAGGAGAGTGCGAAGGCTAGAGTTGAATAAGAAAAGACCAAATTTGCGACGGTTATTGACGTCCAAATTAAAATGACCAAAATTATAGTTTTTTAAAATAATTTTATATAGTTTTTATAAACGCAAATTCCTTCCGTTTCAAAATAAATGTCATGAGGATAACGTTTGTTTAAAAATGAACGTCACTTTTAATTTCCAATGAAATATTAATCTTATGTGTCTAATTGTACCGCTGTATACTTTAATAAAAGTATATTCTACTAAAACATTACTTTTATTTTATTCACTTTAATCATTGTATTTTTTAATATATGCGTAAAAACCACGATTTTTATTTTGAAACGGAGTTAATAGTTTTTTTTTTGGTTAAGTAGACTAGTGACTATAGCTTACATATTATTAAATACAAAGAAGTAGAATATGTTTGAACTCTGTTACGTGCATATAACATACGATGTTTATACCAAATGAGTTAAGCTCACACGAGTACTTAAAAAAGCAAATTAAAATTTTAAAATAAATTGATCAAATAGGATGCAATGCCAATGCGCCACTTCAACATGAAATTATAGTACACCTAGAGAGAATTTAGTGTATTTTAAAAGGAAAAGAAAAGTATCAAAGCATCGTGATCTTGTTGTTTCACAAACACAAAACTCTTTCTTACAAAATCTGCAATAGTGTTAGAACCTCCTCATAGATCGATTGAATGGATTCTTCTCACATGACGTCACTTCCCGAAGACATCACCGACGATCAACCACCACAACCTGCTTCCGTTTTCGCTTCTGTTCCTCAACGTCCTCCTACTAAGTAACCACCTTCTTCTTCTTCTTCTTCTTCCACTTCGATCTTCATCTTTTTCACACACGACGTCGTTTTCATTTTTCATTTGTTATATTGTAGGACTTCATCGGAAAAATACGCACCGTTAGATTGGTCTGTGTACTTTGATAAAGAAGATGATGTTGCTATTCCGGAATCAAATGATGTTAGTTAGTTTGCAAAATCAATATTATTACTATTTTTTTTTTTAATTCATTTTGATTAATTTTTTTTTTTGCTAACTATTTATTTTACTTATATTCAGGTTTTTCATGTTTACATGGCAGGAACTGAGGGTCCTGTTGTATTTTGTTTACACGGTGGTGGTTATTCTGGGTATGCTAATGCATTTTTAATTAATGGATTTACATAAGTATAAATTGTTAGTGTAAAAGTTTTTTTTACATTGTCAATCAATTATAACCGTGATATCATTAAAACGTAACTATTTTAAAGTAATTCATTTGATCGATTGTGATTTGCTGACAGTGTAAAAAGACAATGCACTTAAATTAAACTCATTTTAAATGATGTGTCCATGGAGCGACAAGGATATCGGAACATTGTCACATATTAAAGCTATCATAATGCAACGAGAAAAATAGCAAAAATCTTTAGAGCTTGCGAGAGCTGTAAACTCTATCGGGGTTTAATATTTAAAGATAAGAATGAAGGCATATACATGATTAAATACAAATTATTAATATTGATTGTCGATAACTAGTAACTAAAATGTAACCGAATAGGTAAATAATTAATCAGAAAACTAACCAAACTACAACCATGAAACTAACTCTACGACAAGATCGCAAGTGTTATTGATGGGTTTCAACCCTAACCAGCTCGATTTATTCCTCACACATGAAAGATCTGTGTTAAACTAGTATTAGCAGCAATTTACGACACCAAATTGCCATTTGATTATTAGTTATTACACTTCGAACTTGTTTTCTGCACCTTAAATGTGCACGCACTGTATAAATATAGATATATTTATGTACGATAAAAAATGCTTTCAACAATTATTGCTAGTTAAATTTGATAAAGCCTCCACATTATTTCATTACAGGCTTTCATTTGCTGTGTCAACGGGTATAATTAAGGAGAAAGCTAGGGTGGTTGCGATGGACTTGAGAGGTCATGGACAATCAGTGACAGATAATGATTTTGACTTATCTGTTGAGGTACGGAGTAATTAATAACCTAAGTGAACTACATTGTTTGTGAATATGTGTGCCATGTTCAGTTGCTGGTTTTTGTTATACTTCTCATGTGATTGTAACAGTGATCATTTTTTTGTCGTGCAGACCATGTGCAATGATGTATTGGCTGTTATAAAGGAATTATATGGCGATTCTCCTCCAGCAATTATCCTCGTTGGTCACAGGTGATTTAAATTGATAGGATTTTTTTTTTTTGAGAGGAATTGATAGTATTTATGTTATTTTATTGTCTCCGGTTTTTCATACAAGAACATGTCCACTTTATCGACTAACTTGAATATTTGTGAAGCATGTCGGTCACTTAAAGTAAAATTGGATTCTTTTCCAGATTAAATGCACTGAAACTATTCTTCTGTCACTTCCTTGATTAGATGATGATAATATAACTCTTGGTAACCGGGTAAAAATTTGGTGTCTTTATTTGGTGGAACTGAAGGGGGACAAATTTCAGGGTGTTTTAGTTATATATTGTGGTGTAGAGTCCTGTTTAATGACAAGCATCATCTACGCTATATTGGATATTGCATGTTGTTTATATTTTCATGATGTAGCAATTGTTATTTTGCCCATGTGAAGTTCAACGAAGGAAAGGAAATTTAATTTTGTTCTGGTTATTACAAAGATTTTGGGGATGGATGGTTAATCACCAAAACAGAGTTGAGTTGAAATGACAAAAGAAGAGAACTTTTAATGTATTGTCTGATATGAAGAAGCCATTAGCCAAATGCCAAATTATCTTCTTTTCCTCGTTTTTTTACCTGCCTCATCACCACAGCTTCCCTTCATCTGACTAGATTTGTCGTTCTTCAATTGTTACACATTGTTTTTCATAATCAAAATATATCTGCTGTAAAACTGTAAGACAAAACTGTAGAAATGTTTTGATTTTGTTGTATGTGATTGCTAAACTTGGTTTCAACTCAACATATATTATGTTTAATGAGGCAAGTTTTACATTTGCATTTGCTCTTGCAGATATTCATCTGTCTCTATTCATTTAATTGTGTTTTTAATGGACAACCTTTATTTTTCCCTTTTACTTTCTTTCTTCAATGAATTTTATTCCTATAGAAATATTTGGTGAACCTAGCCTGACTCGATTATCACTTTCTGTTATATAAATGATAATTAATTTTGGTGTATACTATTATCTTACTGATTAAAATTCTATCCATCATCAAAGCATGGGGGGGTCGATTGCTGTGCATATTGCTGCAAGGAAATCATTGTCAACCTTGGCTGGGTTGATTGTTGTGGATGTTGTAGAGGTTGGTTTCTAACTTCCTAATAGTTAAGTTCCTTATTGCTTTTACTACAACTTACTCGTCACGGATGGGCACTAAAATGTTGATTGTCACAAGAATTTCAGGGAACAGCAATGGCTTCACTAATTCATATGCAGCAAGTCCTCTCAAATAGGATGCAACATTTTTCAAGCATTGAAAAAGCCGTAAGCTCTGCATCCTTATCTGTTTTCATTTGCATTTAAGTTATCCGATACATGGTTGACACAACTGTTTTCAATTTGGATTTTATTTATTTTCTTGACATTTTTTTGTCGTTAGTTAGATATTTAAGAAAAAGGCCTTTTTCTATGTCATCCTAATTTTATTATGCACTGCTTGAACATCAGTGCTTGAGTGTTGTTTCATTTGTTTTGGTGAATTTTGAATGGAGTTGAAATTGCTTGTATGCAGATTGAATGGAGTGTGAGGGCTGGCACTTTAAGAAATATTGATTCTGCTCGCGTATCAGTCCCCACCACCATAAAATATGATGATTCGAAGAAATGGTTGGTAGCTCTCTCCTTGCTTTTCATTACACTGGTGGAATAGTCCAAAATATAGTCCGTTTTCCTTTATCCAATCTGGACAAGCTGGTTCCGTAGACTTCGTTTTACGCTTAATTGGCGTTATCTTGATTTGATGCTGCAGTTATGTTTATCGAACTGAGCTGGAAAAGACCGAACAATATTGGAAAGGCTGGTATGTCTTATCTGAGTCTTTTCATGCTTACTACGTTTAAGAATATTAATTTAATTTCTTTTGACATTATTATTATTATTATTATATCATACAATTAGGATATGTTGAATATTTTGGATTATATTTTTTTTTTTTTGAGAGGAAGATTATCTTTTAGGATCGGTTGTCATGTTTCTTTAATTATAATAATAACGAGGATTAATAGTTCAGCAAGTATATTAGAATTTTCCCTAAAAGAAAAAAGTATAATAGAATTTCTACAATGCACAGTTTTGTGATTCTACAGAGAAAGGCTATAGCTATACTATTGAAGTTCTCAACTGAATTTTGATTGTATTGATTTCTGTTACAATTACAAATGAGTCAATCTATTTATAGATTGCCTTGTGACCTACACTAGCAGGTTAAGGATGATTGACTGACTGACACATGTCAGGTTAGTTACAAACTTAAGAGAGACGGCTAGAGCTGTTATAGGGTTTAATACAATGTGGGAGAGTCCACCAAAGCTTCCACGAGCTTTGGTTTGGACAGACCAACTATAGATCTACTGTATCCTTTAATAAAGTATAAATAAGAATGACAGTTTTTTTTTTGAACCAAAATAAGGAATACCACTTGTGTTCTGTAATAAGGTCCAATATAATTTTATTGATCTGCGTATTTATTTTTCTCCCTAAATACCTAAATGACCAACTCTATAATTTCCAACACTATCCACAGTAGTTAACAAATGCTATTCATGAAACAAATGGCTTTCTGTATCTATTTTATGTAAGAGGTAAAAAACATGTTCACAATCCTCGATGAATTGTTTGACCTTCCATCTGTCCTGAAGATGGAGGTTATCATGGATTATTGTAGGTTAATTGCCTAATATTGCATGGATATGAATTTGCAACCCTTTCCATCAAACATTTTCATATTTATTCTTTTTATCATGTACAAGTTATATGCTGATATACATCCTTATTGTGCAAAAGATTCTAAACAGGTAGAACTAGGCTAAATTTTTTATCGAATTGAAGTAAATTTAAGTATTTTATCATCGGATTATACATTATATATTTTTCATACAGGTATGAAGGCCTCTCAGATAAATTTTTGTCATCCCCTGTTCCGAAGCTGTTGTTATTAGCAGGAACAGATAGATTGGACAGGTCAAATCCCTTGCATTGTTTTAGTTTTTGGCTGTGTTTAAATTTTGTTTGTTAGTTTCCAGGGAATGGACTTAAACATCTGGATGCAATTTTTTTTTCTAACTTAATATCTTATCTCCAAAAAGTGTTGATGATAACTGTCTTGTCCAATTTCCAAGTAGTAGAGTAGATTGTGATCAGAGATGTGATGAGTTTAATTTTAAGTTGTTTCATTAATAACTGCGATTCAAATGTATAATCTGAAAATGATAACTCTGGTAGAAATAGTTTTATATATAATTTTTTCTATTTCTCATTTTTCTTCCCCGAGTTTATGAGCAAACGGAATTGTTCTAATGGAGTTCTAATTTTTGTTTTTTTATTGGCACTGTTTCTGTAACAGGTCTCTCACAATTGGTCAAATGCAAGGAAAGTTTCAGATGATAGTTGTCAGACACACAGGGCATGCTATTCAGGTTTGTACTTGCCATGTTTCTTGCTGCATTCATTATGTTGTTTTATGGTTTTCTTCTTTACTTGGTAATCTAACATACTCTGTCCTAATATATTTAGGAAGATGTACCTGATGAATTTGCAACTCTTGTTGTTAACTTTATCGCTCGTAACCAAATAGGCCCTAATGGAGTCGTGGTATGTATCTTTTTCATTTCGTATCAACGCTGTTTACAATTGTTCTGCAAATGGTACCAACACTGTAATTACACTAAAGCTATGTTTAGTTAAAAATAGTGGATAGCTGTTAAGCTATCTTATAGAAGATAGCTGATAAGCTAGCTTATAGGGGATAGTTGATACTTTAGATGATAACGTATGGCAGATAAACTAGCTGATTAAGTTTGTAGGGTTTGGCAAAATCAGCGGTTGAACTAGTCGATAAATATGAAATTACATAAAAAAGATGTGTGCAGTTAATATGTATTTTTTCAATTAAGATGACATGGGTAGAATTGAGAGAACAAAATGATATCTATCAGCTACTTGAAGTAGCTTATCAAAAAGTGTTATATGCTAGGTAAAAAAAGCTATAAGCTCGTGAGAAAAAATTGTTACCGAACAGGTCTAAGCTCTTCAAATTCCAGAGCATCTGAATGGCGACCATGAAAAAAATATATACCATTTATAATTTGCACTTAGGCCATAATCAGAGGTAATATTTCCCAAAATCTACTACTCCAGATCATATGCTACTTGATGAACCAAACACTATAGGGCAGTCACAAGTTAGATGGTAAAGCATTATGTGCTGTCTTCTCTACAGTCTACCCCAATAACTTTATTCATCAGCATCAAGACCTGCATTTTTACTAAGCTATGAAGACTAAAATTTGCAGTTTCATTTTCCAATACAATATTTTTGTATTTTGTTCATATTTGAGGAATAAAGTTTCAATTTGCAATTCAATAATTTGCCATGTTGAATAATTTAGATTGAATTTAAAATTAAAATTCATTGCTTTAGAAAAAAACATAATGGACCATGTGCTGTATATTTAAGTTGAAATTTTGAATTTAAATTGATTTTCACACTATTTGGCATTTGATTCATATAATTTGATAAAATTATTTTGCAGATACCTGGCCTCCCCAAGCCTGCCTTTTCGAAACCCTGAATCAGGTGTTGGATAAACCAAGAACGGCAACTGCTGCTGGGTGATGACGGTGTTCTTATCTGACATTCCTTTAGTTCTAGCATTATTATGAATGCTTACGTATTTTGGTAGGTGGAACAAGTATATATTTTAGATTATGATCTGATGAATGTGTTATTAGTTATTACCCACAATTAATTTAGGCATCTTATATCAAGGTACAATGGATTCGATCCAATTTTTTGTTGTTCTTATCACGGTACAATGGAAGAAAGGCTTAATTTAATATTAGGTTCTAGATTATAAGGTACAATGGAAGAAAGGCTTGATTTCTGGTAGGCTTTTTAATTATAACAAACTTAGGGTTCTTTGTTTATGAAAACTGTCAGTGTTCTTCTTCTTCTTATTGGTGTTTATAGAGAAGTTAGATGAAGAGTTTCAAAGAACATATAAGATACAAAGTTTGTTTCACATTATACCAAAAATTACTTCCTTAAGGATTTTCTTTTTCGAAGAAGTACTTGCTTAAGGATTTATTTCATATTATCTCACATAGACATAGTTTTGAATTGTGCTACTAATACAAAAACTTCATTGATTAGAGTGAGTACAACCCTAAGTGCTTTGAGTCTTCAGGAGAGTTCTCGCGATCTATTTTTATTTTTATTTGGGAACAAAGAGGGCCGGTGACCAAAAAAGAAAGATTACAAAACAACCACTCCAAGGGAGCAACACCATAAAGATCAATGTAAAATAAAGGTAGTTTTACAATACGAGTGGCAGACAATCACTTCACAATCCAATTGCATTAACCGATGAATTTGTTGAACCAATATCTACCCATCTGGAGAGACACTGTCAACGTCATGAATATTTTCAACTACCACCTTTGCGTTTGCAACTCAATCTTCTTCAAACCTTTATCGTAAGCAAACTGCAACCTTTAAAGCGCTCCCCGTAACTCTGCCATATACGCATTGCAGCTACTGATGACCTTAGAAAAACCTCCACACCATTGACTATCCACTCTCTAATCAAGCCACCACGACTTGCACGTCTAACTTATTTACTTGTTCCATTCGTGTTAAGCTGAAACCAGCCAATTGGAGGAGGCCTCCAGCTGATATCTTGCACCTCCTTTTGCTTTGTATGCACTACATAAGTTAACTTCCTCGCCTGCTATCCATCAGCTGTTGCACTTCACCCCACATGTGCCGTGTCCTAAAAACACTACTACGGTGAACATCATAATACCTTCAATTCCAAATCATATGACAGCTTATATAGCCTATAAGTTAGACCACAGATGATTTAAACTCATGCCTGATTTTAGTCAAGTTCAATCTGATGCACTTCTCCAAATTCACCGAGAAAAATTGATGCTGATGCTTAATCCGAACCACTTTAATCCACACATCCAGTACTACAAGACAATCGCTTAAAACATGTAAAGAGCTCTGAGCTTTATGTCTACAATGCAAGCAATATAGGGATCACCTAATCTACTCTCATTTGTCATCAAACTATCATACAATATTGGCCAAATAAAATGCTTCACTCTCTCATGCACCTTCAATTTCTAGACCTGCAACCACCAATTAACTGCATCTACTGCACAACAATTTGTATAAGAAAAGTTACTGTTAAAAAGATTTATAGTTATTTCAAGATTCTTTTTTTATATATCCACTTCTGGAGAAGTTTATTCAATTAGCCTATCTGGCTAGTTGTTGATCAACAGAGTCCAAGAATGAGGCATTACAGACTAAGGAAACGTGCTTTTGAAATGAAAAACCATAGCACGACAATCTTGACTTCTATAGTATTCCCTTTGGTCATGTTCATACAAGTATTTGGCAATTGATTTTCTAGTAGTCCACGAGGTAGGTTGTTCATAATTCAAGAATTTTCTATGTTCGTAAAGTATTAAATGCATGGGAGATTGAAAGAAATTTATCTGGGGGTATCAATTCAAAGCAGGCCTATACAAAGATATAACAAAGTGGTAAACACAAAAAATATAAAAGGTATTGTTAAAAAATAATATAAAGAGTTATTTGATCGTTTGGTTTAAATGTGCAGGAAATACATATAAACAAAAAAGATGTAAAAGCTAAAGCTATAGGCAATCGACTCATGACCTTCAAATAAAATGGCACAAAATAATTTTACATAACATATAGAAAATTTCTCTATAAACAACACGAATTACTCACAATCACCTCGAATTTTTGAAAATACCATCATCGATATTTTACTACCGTGAAAGTTATAGCACAATTGTTAGATTAATATATACTCCTTTATCTAAATTTAAATTTAGGACCTTCAACTCCTTCTATCTTAGATCAAACTAGTTGAGTTACCAACATTCAAAGGTTAAATTGAAAAGAATTGGAGTGCGACAACAAGCACGACCGACCCAAAGATAAGGACACTGTGACAATCGCCTTAGAAATCAATAAAAACTAATAAATGTCCTTTAGGACTTGTTCATTTTTTTACTTTTTGTGCTTTTGTATATTTTAAAAAAAAATATAAAGAATATTTTGACAATGTCCTTCACATGCAGAATAAAAAACTTAACAAACTTTACCAAATTTCACATGCGGCCAACCGAACATGACTTTTGCCTCAAGCTAACGCAACTTTTGAAGCGCCAAAAACAATCCACGTGAACGTAAAATATTAGGGCTGCGTTAGAAACACCGTGGCACACACACACACGCCTTCTATTCTATATTAATACTCTCATTCCTCCAAATTTTCATTAGCTTCGAAAAACCTTAACATTCATTCATTTTCTTTGCGGAGAAACCGAATCATTCAATCAATGGCGTCGTTTGAACTAGCACCTCCCGGTGATGCCAAATCCGGAGATAAAATCTTTCGAACCAAATGCGCTCAGTGCCACACCGTCGATAAAGGTGCCGGTCACAAACAAGGTTAGATCGAGTTTCTCATATTTCGATCTCTATTTAGATCTTGAATTTAATCGGTGATTATACATTGTTTTCAATTGTCTTTTTATTTGGATGTGGAAAAGTTGGTTGAAACCGTGCAACAAACTTATTGTGTTTGAAATTTGAGTATTTCATTGGATCGTTGAATCTGCTTTGATCCTCATTGAATATGTAATTATGTAATCGTAATTCAAATGAATTTTAAATTGATGTTGTTGATTTATGATTCGATGGATTTGGATATAGATTTCATTTAATATTATTGTCTACGATAATATTTGATGGATTTACTGTTATTTTATTGAAGCAGAGAATAATAAAGCGCTTTCCTATGTATGGACAATATTGGGAATACATTGGTTTATGATTGTTATAGCTGCCATTTCATAATATTATGCACTAATCGCAAAACAATAGCGATTTGTTCAAATTCTGATCTGATATAGAGCTGCAGCGATGTTGTAGCTGCTTGCTAATAACAACATTGATTAGCAGTCTGATTACCCGTAGTTATTTCAATATTTGATTCATAGGTTTACTGGCATTGGAAATGTCGCTGTATTATTGTTGCTATTGATGTATCATTAGAGTTCCTTATCCCCTTAATATTAGTATATGTTTTTCATTACTCCTTTGCTGGAACTGAGTTTGATCATAATCTCTGTATCTATAATTTAGTTATTTCTCTGCTACATGTATGAACTTGTTTGAATAACGTGATTATTTATTTGGACTGAAGTATTTGCCTTGTTGATAATCTCAGGACCTAATCTGAATGGTTTGTTTGGAAGGCAATCGGGCACTACTCCCGGATATTCCTACTCAGCAGCTAACAAGAACATGGCTGTGAATTGGGAGGAAAAGACTTTATATGATTATTTGCTTAACCCCAAAAAGGTACAATACAATCTAGTATTTCTATATTGTTTGGCTATTAATCACTGTCACTGAAATAAGATTTACAGCTTAGTGGATAAACTTTTCAATGAACACTTTCAGGAAAATAAAATTGAAATATTATTATGAGTCTTGTAACATAGAGCTTTTTGCATAAAAGTCAATTACTTATTTCAGTTGAGAAGTTCTCGTAGTTGTAAGCTAATCCAAACTGGCCATATGCTTCATCCTAATCAATAATAAATATTATTCATGTACCCTGCTTTTTTTTATTTTGTTTATGGGATTTAGTTTTCTAAGATTTACATATTGTGGTAATATGCTAATATTGCTTAGTAACAGTGAGAAATGTGTTTCCACCACAATGTGTTACTGATCTATGTATGTTATGTATGCTCTTGTGCAGTATATTCCAGGGACCAAGATGGTGTTTCCTGGTCTAAAGAAACCCCAAGAACGTGCTGATCTTATTGCATATCTGAAGGAAGCCACTGCACAGTGATTATATATTTTCATACATTCATTTTGACAGTGTGATTTTGAAGTTCTGGAGGTTTAACTTCAGACATTTAGTTATGCTGAGCAGTTAACACTTAACACTGTATCTTTGGCAAATAAAGTAGGCTACATCTGTTTGCAATGCTATTTTGTTCATTTTGCATTGCTTCTCAAAAGCTGCCAAATATTGGTTGCTCAAACAAATTATCTATAAAGAGTTGGAAACATTCTTATTTGGTTAATTGGAAGCATAATTTAATTATTTGCTTGGCTTCTTCATATATTTTCTTGTTTATGAAGTAATGTTTTACATTTATTTGCTTAGCTGAATAAGTACTAGGACGGGAAAGGTAGCAGCATGTACCTTTCGTGATTAAGCAATCTTGAATTCAACCTTTTGTGATTAAGCAATCTTGAATTCTACCTGTTTCAACTAATCAGTCTTGAGATTTTGGCCGAACTTTTCATACATTTTTGTTAAACTATTATCATATTGCATTCCTGTAGTTTTACAAGGTGATATTATTCATAAGCTTTTAGCTGCACATCCTTCTTTTGCATATTTTAAAGTGGGAGAAGAGGAGTCCCAAAATTAAAGTGGAATAAGAGGAGTCGCACAAATACAACTTAGTTGTTAGCTGCAAGGGTGTTGATATGTAGAAGACTTGAGTTTGAAACTGAGATTTTCCACCTTTTAAGATGTGTGAGTTTAGTCATCAGATTACTTCAAGAAAAACAAAAGGTGAAAAGGGAAAATGTCATTAATTGGTGTTTTCTCCAGCTTTGACCCCTTAAGTTTTTTGAAATTCCAGATGCTAGGTCTTTGGCATGTGCGAAGCACCGACCATTCACATGAAATGACTATATTATTCATCATGTTGATATATCAGTTTAAAAAGGCTTATAGCAGTCTCTAAGTCGTAAACAAATCAAGAGTCAAAATATTCAAATGACAAGTCCCTCATTCTTGTTCTCCAAGCAAGATCTACGTTTCTGCACTATAGACCACTGCTTCAACGGCATCAACTTCTCCGTTGGCAAGGTACATGTCTCTTTGTTTCTTGACCGGTTCTTGGCTATCAATAGTTTGAACTTGTGTGATAATGTGAATGTTAATTAGTATTGGTACTTATTTTTCTAGTTTAATCTATCTCAACAATTCTTAACATCGTTTCTATTTGAGTTACAAGCACCAACACATACATACATAAATACATACACCCACCCAAGGTTCTATGTATGTGCTGGTGTCGAATCAACGTCACACTACAATACAATTCTTTGGCTATTTAAGTGTTAAAACAATGTTATAGAAAAGCACATTGAACCGATCGACATCTTGAGTACTTTGTAAAGGTCTCGACTCTTGCTTTGTGTTGCTCTATGTTGTCTTTCTCTTTTATTTATGTGTCTGATTTACTAATTCTACCTTTATATTTTCTTTTGTTATTGCTTTAATTTTTTTTTGGTAGTGGTCAGGGTTCGAACCCCAGACCTTACATATTTTATGTATTGTCCATACCAACTGACACGGGGACTTATTGCTTTAATTTATATTTCATGTAACTGATCTATAAACTTAGTTTTAATCTCTAGAACAGGCATAATTTTTAAGTTAAGTCCCTAAGATTTGTTTAATTTATAGTCCTTAATTTGTTGATATAGAGATTAAACGTAAGACTAAAAACACTAATTTTTCTATAAAAATTCGAGACCAAAATTGAATAAATTTTCTGTAGTAGCTAAGACTAAAAAGTTATAATTATGGGACTAAAATTATATTTTATCTTTAAATGTAATATAGTATGTCTTATTTTTTCTTCATATTTGGCCCTTGCGTAAAATTTTCGTTAGCTTCGCCGCTGAACTTGTCGATTGTATTCTTGAAAAATAGTTTCCGACAACTTCTATATTATTTAATTTTTTTCTTTTTTAAGAAAAATACTTAGCTAGAATTATTTGTGCAATGTTCATACTGTTTAGCACTAATATTCAGCGTAATTGACAAAGTCTTACATCAGCAAATCTATTTTGAAAACATTAAAACGAAACCGTTTAGCTAAATTTATGTAAAAACACATACAAAAATGAGTGAATAATAAACACAAAAACAAAGAAGCAAAGGAGGAAATCCAAAAATTTGCATCCACATGTTAGGTGAATCCAAAGGAGGGTCATCGATGAATATAGTTCTTTTTGGCCCCCTTAATGTTTCTTAGAAACAACACTGCCAGTACTACTATTGACACCTCCTTCAGATGATGATGATCTCCTCTTAAACTCCGATGCTACTTGTTGAGCTGCCACACGCATATCCTTTACTTTGAAGCTTACTGGCACTGGAAGCTTCTCAATCATATCTGGAAAATTGAGCCTTGCGTCGCGTCCTTTGAGGTGAAAAGCTGCTATATCATATGCTATTGCTGTCATTTGTGGTTCTTCATAGGTCCCTAACCATATTCTACTTCCCCCATTTTCTCTTCCCAACTCCTATATAGGATGCTGCTGGTGTTGGAGGAGGAACATTCACATGTTCTTGCTCTTGCATGATGTTTGATTCTTCCGTTGGTTCTAGATAATTTAGTTGTAATTTGATAAGACAAAACAGTGAGAGACTGAGGATCATATATATATGGTGCAAATAATTTATTATTACAAAATTGTTATCGTGTTTGAAAGGTGAAAAAAAAAGAGGTAAGCTTCCTCGTAGGTACGTACATGAGTTGAAATTTCAGCCCTGTTCATGATATTTTATGGGTCTTGGTCAAAGTTTGAGAAATTATATAATGATACATTATAATTTTTTTTCGATGATAAGTATGAGAATGCATTAATTGTGACGATTGACATAGTTATGATGATACTTCAAGTCATCATAATACAATGTTTTGAAATCTCAGCTATGGGAACAACCAAAAACATTGTGTCAAATGCACATCATCCAATATATTATTAATAAAAAAAAATAACAAAACAAAAAATCTTGGAGGGTCGAACAAAACCCAACAAAGCTAAGTAAAATGATAGATAAACATACCAAACCTATCTAAAAAAAAATAGTCCCAATAAAACTAGGACATATAGACCACATTGAGAATCTACAATTGTTTTACAAAATATATATAAAAAAAAACTTCTCTTTTACCGAGAAGTCATAAAATTATGGTTTCTTTGTTTGCCAAATATATATAATATTATATGTTACTATATAAAAAATTACACAAGATCAAATTTGATATCTCGAACATGAAACATTTGGGATGAAAGTCATATTATATTACGAAAGTCAAATTCAAATTAAGGTTAGCGTCAATCTCAAACACCAAAAAGCAACCCAAAATAAAAAAACAAATACCAAAAGTAAAATAATCCTTATACAATAGATGAATTAAAAATCTTTCATTCAAAATAAATTCATTCTTCATTCATTAATTGATTTCATTCATAATCATACATAACTCATTCATTCAAAATCAAAATCTTGAAAATTCATTAATTCGTACTTGAAGTGAAGTGAGGCGAATCGGATCCGAAGTCATTCATTCTTCTACGTTTTTCTGCGATTTAGGGTTTTACGTTTTGCTTATGTGGTTTTATACGTTGTATCTCTCAGTTTTGCTTATGTTAATTATTTTGATTGATTATTTATATTGGAAAATATCATTAATTATATCATAAAAATATTTGGTCTAATATTGATAGTGTGATATGGTGAGAGAATAAAAACATTTGGTTTAATTTTACAACTTTGAACCAACATATGTGGTATAATTGAACAAAAATATTTGGTTTTTTTAGGGGAAAAATATTTGGTTTAATTTTACAAAAATATTTGGAATCATAATATCATAAAATTATTTGGTCTAATATATTAAAAGTGTGATACGGTGTGAGAACAAAAACATTTGGTTGGTTTACTAAAAAAAAAAAAACATTTGGTTGGTTTAATTGTACAAAAATATTTGGTTTAATTTTACAAAAATATATGGAATCATAATATCATAAAAATATTTGGTCTAATATTAAAAGTGTGATACGGTGTGAGCACAAAAACATTTGGTTGGGTTTTTTTGGGTGGTGGTCAGGGTTCGAACCCAGACCTTGCATATTTTATGCATTGTCCATACCAATTGAGCTAAGCTCACAGGAACAAACATTTGGTTGGTTTAATAGAACAAAAATATTTAGTTTTTTTTGACAAACAACAAAAATATTTAGTTGAATTTTACAAAAATATTTAGAATCATAATATCATAAAAATATTTGGTCTAATATTAAAAGTGTGATACGGTGTGAGAACAAAAACATTTGGTTGGTTTAATTGAACAAAAATGTTTGGTTTAAATTTACAAAAATATTTGGAATCATAATATCAAAAAAATATTTGGCCTAATATTAAAAGTGTCGGTGTGAGAACAAAAACACTTGGTTGGTTTAATTGAACAAAAATATTTGGTTTAATTTTACAAAAATATTTGGAATCGTAATATCATAAAAATATTTAGTCTAATATTAAAAATGTGATACGGTGTGAGAACAAAAATATTTGGTTGGTACCTCAAAAAAAAAATTGGTTGGTTTAATTGAACAAAATTATTTGGTTTAATTTTACAAAAATATTTGGAATCATAATATCATAAAAATATTTGGTCTAATATTAAAAGTGTGATATGGTGCGAGAACAAAAATATTTGGTTGGTTTAATTGAACAAAAATATTTGGCTTAATTTTACAAAAATATTTTGAATCATAATATCATAAAAAAATTTGGTCTAATATTAAAAGTGTGATATGGTGTGAGAACAAAAACATTTGCTTTTTAATTTGTCAGAAAAAAAACATTTGGCTTAATATTAAATGTGTGATAAGGTAGTGAGAGAACAAAAATATTTAGTTTAATTTCCTTAAAAATAAAATAAAATATTTGGTAAAAAAAAAAGGTGTGATACGGTAGTGAGAGAACAAAAATATTTGGTTTAATTTCTTCAAAAATAAAATAAAATATTTGGTCTAATTTTACAACTTTGAACCAACATTATCATGTTACTTGAATCTCAAGGTTCTCTTTTTACATAAACCCTAGAGTCGTAAAAAATTCATAAGACACATCCCCGATCCTTGTTCTCTTTTTCTACCGTACGTGTCCTAGTACTCTTATTTTTCTAAAGTTTAATCTCTTACCAATAATGAACATCGTTTCTTAATTGAAATAATCCATCAATCTCATCCCCATCATGGAATCATTACACGTTTCTGAAGATCAAAAGGGTTCCAAAGGGAAGGGCTCAACCCGTTTCTTCACAACAGGTCTTGTAGCAGCATGGTATTCTTCCAACATTGGTGTTCTTCTATTGAACAAGTACTTGCTCAGCACTTATGGTTTTAAGTACCCTATTTTTCTTACCATGTGTCACATGATAGCATGTTCTTTATTTAGTTATGTTGCTATAGTATGGATGAAGGTTGTTCCTATGCAAACTATTCAATCTAGGGTTCAATTCTTCAAGATCTCCGCTTTGAGTTTGATTTTTTGTATTTCTCTTGTGTTTGGGAACATTTCACTTCGTTATATTCCCGTCTCTTTTAATCAGGCTATTGGCGCTACTACGCCTTTTTTCACCGCCATTTTTGCTTATATTATGACTTTTAAGAGGGAGGGTTTGCTCACTTATCTTAAACTTATTCCTGTTGTTACTGGTGTGGTTATTGCTACTTGGGGTGAACCGAGTTTCCATTTATTTGGATTCATTATATGTGTCGTGGCTACAGCTTCAAGAGCCCTAAAATCAGTACTACAAGGAATTTTGCTTTCTTCTGAAAGAGAGAAGCTGAATTCAATGAACCTCCTCCTTTACATGGCTCCAATGGCAACAATTTTCCTTCTTCCCGCCACGCTGATAATGGAGGAAAATGTGGTTCGCATCACGTTAGAACTGGCTAGAGACGATGCCAAGATAATTTGGTATCTTCTATTTAACTCGACTCTTGCCTATTTTGTCAACCTGACCAATTTTTTGGTCACGAAAAATACAAGTGCTCTTACTCTTCAGGTACTAGGGAATGCTAAAGGTGCTGTAGCTGTAGTAATTTCAATCCTAATATTTAAAAATGCAGTTTCAGTCATTGGAATGATGGGTTATGGGCTCACTGTCTTTGGAGTAATACTTTACAGCAAAGCCAAGAAGAGAACCAAGTGATACTTCAATTCAGGTAATGGGTGTATTGGGGATTATTTTGCTAGGTATAATACTACTTGTACTTCATCTACATTAGTGGATTTAGTATCACTTGTACTTATATTTTATGGATTGAAAGAGTTGTAAAATTGGATATTTATTCATCGTTATTAACTCGACTTATATTTTTTTATTTAATGATAAAATTCATATTTTATCCATAAAAAAGTTACAAACTATGAAGCGCGCGCACACACACACACACACACACACACACATATATATATATATTGCACATCGACGCAAAAACATCGGTAATAGTTTTACAAAGTTGAATGGTGATGAGTTTTGTAAACTCATTTACAATATTTTTGAAGAACCCTAGTAAAATTGGTAATATTGACGGACCTTCGGTTCTTTAATCCCTAATAAGAGGTGGTGACTAGAGTGAAATACTTCACATCTATTAGTTTTTGTAATGTGTCGCTAAGGTAATGGATTTGTTACTTTAACCTGAACAACTGTTGAGTACCATTGTTTTTTGGGTATTTAAGTTGATATTACACATTCGGGTTTTAAAATTTGGATGTGTAAAATGAAACTTTTACACATTTGGATTTAAAATTCAGATGTATAAAAGTCTTGAAAAAACCATTTTACATATTTAGATTTTGAAATCCAGACGTGTTAAAAATATCTTGAAATTACATTTTACCGTAGAGGTATACGAACCATGATACATCGAGTTCAAAAGAATATAATGATTCTTTATTTATTTGAAATCTGGGTAAAACCGCAGCTACTGCCACTTTGCACCATTTTTTTTGTTTTTTTGTTTGTTTTAATTCATTATGACATTGATGTTTATGCATTAGTTAGTTGTTAATTCATAGTTTTGTGTTGTTTAATTATAGTAATGGTTGAGAACGCGAAAGATGATCCGGGAGAGACAAAACCAAATTTTGTCGAAAAATCTGGAGATGTCAAACCGCCTAAGGTTGAAGCCAAACCAAACATTGCTGGAGCTTCCGTCCATGTTGAAGCTTCTAAATATGTCAACTCCGGTGTCCTCCCACTTCATGCGAACGAAGTTGACACAACTAGGTTTTTTTTTTTCCGACGACCTTAAATGGAAAGATAGGGATGACTTGCTTAATTGGGTATGTCGTCAAGCAAATAAGGCGGGATTTGCAATTGTTACACCAAGATCAAGTTTGATCAATCCAATGGTACGACTAGTGTGTGAAAGGAGTGGAGCTCACAAAGTACCGAAAAAAAACCTGAAGCATGAGTCAATGGGCTCAAGAAAATGTGGGTGCATGTTCATGGTTAGTGGATATCTAAGTAGAAAAACAAAGGAATTGAGATTGAACATTCTTAATGGAGTTCACAACCATGCGATGAAGCCGGTTTTCGAAGGACACATGCTTTCCGGTAGATTAAAGGAGGATGACAAGAAGATTATACATGACTTGACAAAGAGCAAGGTGCATCCAAGAAATATTTTGATAAATTTGAAGAGCAAAAGACAACTTTGCATGAAAAATATCAAGCAAGTATACAATGAACGTCAACAAATATGGAAGTCAAATAGAGGTGACAAGACGGCGTTGCAGTTTCTAATCTCAAAGTTGGAGGAGCACAACTATGTTTATTTATCAAGAACACAAAGTGAAAGTACTACTATTGAAGATATATTTTGGGCTCATCCAACATCCGTTAAGTTGTTTAACATTTTTCTAACGGTTTTGGTTATGGACTCCACCTACAAAACCAACATGTACAAGATGCCAATGTTTGAGATAGTTGGGGTCACGTCGACCGATTTGACATATTCGGTTGGCTTTGGATTTGTGACACATGAGAAAGAGGAAAAATTTGTGTGGGTTTTACAAATGATGCATAAACTTCTTACGTCAAAGATGAATATGCCTAGGGTGGTCGTGACTAACAGAGATACGTCTTTGATGAATACGGTTGCAAATGTTCTCCCCGAAAGTTATGCAATGAATTGTTACTTTCATGTGCAAAAAAATGTTAAACAAAGGTGCATCTTAGACTGTAGATATCCTTTGGGAAAAAAGAATGGGAAAGAGGTGAAACATGGTGATGTAGTGAAGAAGATAATGAGCTCATGGAAAGTTATTGTTGAATCGTCCACTCAAGAGTTATATGCAAATGCATTAGTGGAGTTCCAAGATGTTTGTAGTGATTTCCCAATTTTCCTAACCTATGCCATGATCACCTTGAATGAAGTGAAGGAGAAAATAGTGAGGGCATGGACAAACCATGTGTTGCATCTTGGTTGCAGAACCACCAACAAGGTAGAATCGGCTCATGCTTTAGTAATGAAATATTTGGACAATAGTGTGGGGGGTTTGGGTACTTGTTGGGAGAAAATACATGACATGTTGGTGCTTCAGTTAACTGTGATACAAACATCATTTGGTCAGAGTGTTACCGTATTGGAACATAGATTCAAAGATGTCACTTTGTACTCTGGGTTATGAGGTTATGTGTCTAGATATGCTTTGGACAACATTGTTTTGGAAGAGTCACGTTGTAGGGGAACATTGTGTATGGACAACGAAATTTGTGGTTGTGTTCAAAGGACATCGTACGGCCTACCATGTGCATGCTTTATTGCTATTAAAATCCGTGAAGACAAGCCTATTTTATTGGATGAGATACACCATCATTGGCATAGGTTATGTATGGGCCAAGAAAGTATTGAACATGGTTTTTCTGTCGAGGATGAGTGGAATGGTATTCAAGAACGTCTCAAGAAAGTCCCTTACCAAATGAAGCTTGAAATCAAAGAGGTTTTGCGGCAGTTGGTATTTCTTGAAACCACCATGTTGTCTCCACCACCACGAAAAGTACCAACCAAGGGAGACAAAAAAAAAAGGGATATTGCAAGGTCTAGAGAAAAATTACATTGACTAGTCAAATCTCTTCTTCGTGGGAGGTTGTTAATTCCCAAAATCCGGATAGTCAACCATCACCAACAACTTCATCATTTTCTAGAAAAAAGGTGCTCGTCTTGGTAAAACATCATGTTCCCCACTTCCACCACCTACTCGGTATCCAAAGCCTAAGTCTATTCCGGTTCCAACGTCTATTCCAGTTATGAGCCCTATTGATTATATGCCAAAGTTCATGGTTCCATTTATTGAAAAAGTGGTGGATGTTATAGGTGATGGACATTGTGGATTTCGGGCCCTAGCCGAGTTCATGGGATTGACCGAAGAAAGTCATATCATGATTCGTAGACATCTTATTCAAGAGTTGAAAGATCATAGAGATGATTACATTTTAAATGGCTTACATCCGTCCGCAAATATGAGTGGTATTGCACATGTTCATAAGTGGTTGACTTTTCCATACATGGGACACATTGTTGCTAATTATTACAATAGGTGTGTGGTCTTGTTGACAAATCATGAAATTGGAAAATTGGAATCTTTTTTCCCACTAAGAGGGCCACCACCGGCTAAGCAAAAAACTCCCATCATGTGCCTTGAGTTAATTCCAAATCATTTCGTGCTTATTTTTTTGAAGGATGGTTGTCCACTACCTCCATCATCTACGGAGTGGCACAATCACAAGAATGAAGAGACGGTGACTTGGGAAGGTGAGTATTTGGATTAACATGATTTGTTCCGAAAGCTCATGATTATTGAAAAGGGAGAGAAACCGTTGCAACCACAAAAGGAAAGGAGTCAAACAAAGCAGAACCTATTTTGTTGGATACTCCCGAAAAAGCAAAGCAACAATTTGAAGTAATTGCGGAAGATGAAGAAAATTCTATTTCACTTGATCTTCCCCAATCACTTGGTGATTAATGAGTGATTTTTTGTCGGTGTTAGTCCTTTTTTTGAAGAAATTACACCGATATATATTTTGGGGTCGAAATTGTAACGCCAATTTATTGTGGCCAATATATAACTAACATTATGTAATTTATATAAATATATGATAATATGACTTTTATGTGGTGAAACTAGTGCATACTTATTTCTTCCTTATTAATGTTTATGCATTTTATATACATTTTTATTGATTATTACGTTTCGTTTAATTTCATCCTAATATATGATAATTGAAGGCCGTGTTCGGTACTCTGCTTTTAAAAAGACAATTAAGGTTATGATAACGCCGACCGGCTCACTAGATGATTTGAAGGCACAAGCTAACACTTATTTTGAGCATCTTGGTGAAAATCAATATACACGTCACTTATTTGCTCAAATGCCTTGCATAGACCTAAGAGAAGATAAAGATGAACACGCGTGGAAAACGTTGAGCTATATGCTTTGGCTTATTCGCGACGATAACGACGTTGGATTTATGTTTCGGAATATTGTGAAAGATAATATATTATATATGTATGTTTGTTCCATCTGCAACTGCGTAGAATGTCAATAGAGATTTAATTTAATGATATGTAATGTGTTGTTTAATTATGGACACTCTTTAACGTTTTGATCAATTTCAAACATTCGTGTAATTTTAACGAAATGTCGGTTTGATTTAATTATGGACAACTGTAAAAGATAATGTGTTTTTCTTCTTTATGACTGAGTATAAATGGTGTAGGACTAGAATTGCCTTTGGAAATGCTCTGGTTGAATTACAGGTAAAAAATGGCTGAAAATGGCTTGGTTCAATTATGCAGAACCCACTGTCTGCATAATTGCTTTCCACGCCAGTTAACTGCTGATGGAACCGGCGACACTTAACTGCCGAGGTTTTCTTCAAAAAAACGAAACCGGCGACAGTTAACGGTTTAGGGGTATTTTCGTCTTTTATAGGTGTGTTTCAGCCTTATCAAATGTGTGAACAACAATTTTCAATTGATTCTCTCAAAAAAACAAAATTAGGGCCCAATTGATTAAAGCACATTATATATGCAAGACTGATTCGGTGAAGCAAAATGATTTAGTACTGTTTATAACTAGACCATTCACCTGTGCTGTTGCACGGGTCAAAACGATTGGAAACAAAACATGCAAATATATTTAAAGTAAAAAGTGCTTGCGGTACAAAATAAAATGTTTATGATAAAATTACAATAAAAAAAGACCTTAGGTTGGTAGATTGCGGAAAATCTCCTTGTAAACTACATTCGAAGTTGTATCCATGCTAGCACCATTCTCATCAGTCATTAAAATCTTCAAACCACTCCTAGAGGTCACTCTGGATATTGCGACATAAAGCTGACCATGAGAGAATACAGGTTGAGGAAGGTACACAACTACATGTTTGAGTGATTGTCCTTGACTCTAGTTGATTGTCATTGCAAAACATACAGATAGAGGAAACTGCCTACGTTAGAATTTAAACAACATCCTTGTATCCGACGGTGTTAGTGACAACCTAGGTATATATATCTTATCACAAATGACGGTGTTGATACATTTTATAAACAGCAAATAATGTTCTAAACAGCATCAAATTATCCTGAATATTAACAAAAAAAAGGGTTTCTAATATGGCTGAAGATAAATTTCAATTCATAAAATTTCTGTTAAGTACATTTATCTCCCCAATGCTATAACATCAATAAATATTTTTGAGCACCGAGCTTCACATTTTAGTTTAGATATGCACAATAATAATGACAAGAAGATAGCTATTATTGATTATTGGTTCAACAACCTGTATTGAATGGCGGGTGTAAGAACACAAGCAGACTTAAATTAATCTGTCATTTTCCAATGTGAATATTAATTACAATTAGCTTTGAATGTATTGTACTATAAGAGGCCGAAACCTTACTACTCCAAATCAACTCGAGAACAAAATTATTATTGATGAATATATATGTCAAGAGATTACTATGTACGTGCAAAAGCAAGAATTACTGCATACAATTCGTAGTTAAATCTATGCGGTCTAATAGTTTGTTCATAATTCTAAAACCGAATCTTTGTTTATCATTAGCATTTAGCATATAGGAGAAGGATTAAGCATATATAAGCAGCTATAGGTCGCCGATATAATTAAACTATTCTGATTCAAAGGATAGTGGAAGCTCTAAACAGAGAAGGTGATTTTGAAAATGCACTCATAAAGAAAAACTGCATTCATTTTAGATTAACAACCGCTATCTACGAACTGGTTTTTTTATTGTACCACATTAGGGAGATATGCAAAATCACCGCGATTGAGGATATCATCTTATTAACAAATATGAATTGAAATTATCAAGACCCTATATACAATGAAATGTCATACACCATAACAGGCACTTAAAGGAACACGAACAAATAGTACTTCAAGAAAATAAAACAATAGGAAAGAAGACATAAACCATAACATCCAGACAATTGTAAAAATAATATAAGTAAAGGAATGCAAAGTGACACTCCTCCTAATCTTTAGGCTCAACCTTCACACATTTCAGCTTGACAGATTTTGTGGCAGATTTGTCGCCGTCCAACTCATAAGCCGTCAGTTCTGAAACACCTTTCCCACCACTTTGCTGCAAGGTGTCTGTTCATCCTCTTTGTCGCGATCATTCACCTGGATGACATCAGTTTCCTTTTGATTAACGACAGACTTGAATGAATCAACGCCCTCAACCTTAGTGATACAATAAACAAAATAAGTTTATAATAAGCAGGTCAAATTTGAAGTTAAAGGAAACACAGTAAAAAAAATTAGTTTAAAACTGCGGTGATTTTAAACTAAATAAAAAACATTATAGAAATTAAGTGTTTTTATGCAAGTATTACTATAAGACAGAACTTTACAAAGAATTCTGAGTAGGTAATCTGTTACATGGCAAGAAATTAACGAGTCTATGTAACAGATTACCTACTCAGAATTCTTTGTAAAGTTCTGTCTTATAGTAATACTTGCATAAAACAACGTGTTGTGATCCAAGCACCAATCGACTTTATATGTTGAAGCTTCTTGCCAAATCTACCTCTAACCCTAATGTTGAACCTTCCATCACCAAGAAAAACAACTGTGATCCAAGCACCAAGCGTCAAATTGTAAAAATCACATAGCGGCCCCCATCCTCTGGTCAGGTAAATACCTTGGTTGTTCCTCTCAACCAATACTTCGAATACATTGTTTTTAGGATCAACCATGGTGGCGTATTGCCCTATTTGGTCACCAAAATCATGAGCAAACATCATAGGGAGCATAACAGAAGCCTGTACAAAATAAACCAAATGATAAGCATATGATTGTGTATATATATCAAAAATTTCGCAATACTATTTTGGGTATTCAGAAAAAGAATGAAAAAGCTAACAAAACTTAATTGTATCTACAAAAGTATGTATATATACACTGTTAGAAAACAAAATAGTTGTTCTAATCTAAATAACATATCTCTATAAATAATGGGCAGATTCTAGAGCATGCAAACAAAGACAGAGTGCATAAATAACATATCTTCCCAAAATCTAAATAATGTTAGTGCTTTTTTCTTTCATTATCTCTAACTTATAAGTCAGTAACATATCCTTATTATAAATAATGCGCAGATTCTAGAGCATCTTACAAAATAAACAAAATGATGAACATATATATCAAGAAATATATATCAAGAAATTCGCATGGTCAAAACAACATTAGTCTAATCACCCAATCAATATCATGCTCAACCATATATGTTCTATATTTCAATTCAGCTCATTGATCCTTCTGTCTATGTCAGTTAATGGATTGGGATTCAAAGGTGCTGCAATAAACAAATAACACAATAATAAACGTGTTAGTCATAGAAAGTGAAACGAAATCAAAAATTTAGAAAACAAAACTATGTCTTTAAGAAATGTATTACGTACCTATTAACATCTATGACAGAAAGGTCTGAATTCCATTGTGTGCCATTGCAGGTTGGAAGAGATTGGAAGTGAGGGAAAATCAGAAAGGTGCATCATATTTATGCAATCATATGGTGCATTCCATTGGTAACTGTCTCATTGGGAAATTGGAAACATTTATTGCCAATGTAGAGACTCTTCATATTCATATACAGATTGAGAGTTAAGAGTCTGGGAAAAATGAAAAGGCTCATTTAATTGGCATGAAGGATAGTTTAGCATGCTAGGTTAAAGGGTACATGATTTGAAATTCAAAAATCGCAATAAATGAGATTAAGAAAGAATTTTCCCGCTCTAAATCAAGATTAGGGTTTTAGGTTAGTTGTGTGCATTGTACTTTAGGATTAGATAATAAGGATAAGGATAAGGGTTTAGGTTAGTTGTGTGCATTATTGAAGAAAGAATCTTCAATAATGCTTGATGAACGTAGAAACTTGCTTCAAGACGATTTGCAATGATTTGGAATGAAGATTTTGACCCAAAATTTCGTACTTTTTGGGTTTTTGAAGGTAGAGGGAAAGAAAATGGTGCTTGGAGTATGAACTGATGGGTTTTGTACATAAACAGTAACCCTGCGTTAGTTAACTCACGCAGCGTGAGTTAACTCATGCCTCACGCAGGGGTATAATTGCCAATTCAATTGGGCACGAGTGTTTTGTGTTGGGAGAAGAGCAGGAGTCAACATTATATTGATAACTCCCATATTCATCAAATTGTAATCCAAAAATTTGCATCCACATGTTAGGTGAATCGAAAGGAGCCTCAATAAACATTTCTTTTTAGGCCCCATCATTGTCTCGTAAAACAACACCGCCATTATTGTTATTGATACCCCCTTCAGATGATGATGATGATCTCCTCTTAAACTGCAATGCTACTTGTTGAGTTGTTAAACGAATATCCTCTGCTTTAGAGCTTGCAAGAATATAAAACCTCAACATGACCCTTTAATTTCAAAGGGACAATAAGACTGAGGAAACAAACAATTAAAGTTTGGTGAAGCACAAACATCGTTAAGAAATGCATCTAAATCGATGGATCGAATTTCAGGAGATAAAGCCGAAATGCAAAAAAATCTAAGAGTGTGTTGTAAGTTGAAAATGAGAATTTGCAAAGTGGGGATTTGAGATAAGAGAAAACCATAACTTACAAACGCATTTGAAATGTATGAGATACTTCGCTGCTAACCTCAAAAAAAATGAATAATCAGTTCCTGAGGAAGATCCATGCTTTACAACGTTGTTCTTCACACTGCTTTGACGAAACCCTAATTTTACAAACAGAGAAGAAGACAAAATGTGGGTTACCAGTGAAGAATTACAATGTTTGTAAAATTAGGGTTTCATCAAAGTAGTGTGAAGAATAACATTGTAGAGCATGGATCTTCCTCAGGAACTGATCATTCAAATTTTGTTGAGATCACCAGTGAAGTATCTCATATGTTTCAAATGCGTTTGTAAGTTATGGTTTTCTCTTATCTCAAATCCCCACTTTGCAAATTCTCATTTTCAACTTACAACACACATTCTTAGATTTTTATGCATTTCAGCTTTATCTCCTGAAATTCGATCTATCAATTTTGATGCATTTCTTAACGATGTTCCTGCTTTACCGAACTTTAATTGTTTGCTTCCTCAGATTTATTTTTCCTTTGAAATTAAAGGATCATGTAGAGATTTTATATTCTTGTACAGGCATTGGAAGTTTCTCAATCATATCAGGAAAATTGAGCCTTGCGTAACGTCCTTTGAGGTGAAAAGCTGCTATATCATATGCAGCTGCTGCCCTTTGTGGTCCTTCATAGGTACCTAACCATATTCTGATGTTCCTCCCTTGATCCCATATTTTTGATGCAAATTTCCCCCATTTTTTCTTCCTAACTCCCATATAGGATGATGCTGGTGTTGGAGGAGGAACATTCACATGTTCTTGCTCTTACATGATGTTTGATTCTTCCATTGGTTCTAGATAGTTCAGTGTAATTTGATAGGACAAAACAGTGAGAGAGTGAGGATCATATGTGTGTGTCTATATATATATATATTTGGTGCACTTCATTGAGAGATTAAATGTTACATAAGAATCAAACCCAACAAAATATTTTGGGGGCTGAACCAAACCCAGCAAAGTTAAGTAAAATGATACGTAGGCATACCAAACCTATTTGAATAAAACTAAGACATATAGACCACATTGAGAATCTACAATTGTTTTACAAAATATTAAAAAAAAAACTTATCTTTTATTGGAATTTCATAAGATTACGGTTTCTTCGTTTGCCAATATAATATTATATGTTACTTATAAAAAATCACACAAGACCAAATTTAATGTCTCAAACATAAAACATTCATGATGAAAATCATATTATATTACGAAAGCTAAATACAAATTAAGATTAACTTCAATCTCAAACACCAAAAAGCATCCCAAAATAAAAAACAAATATCAAAAGTAAAATAATCCTTATACAACAGATGAATTAAAAATCATTCATTCAAAATCAATTCATTAATTGATTTCATTCATAATCATACACAACTCATTCATTAAAAATCAAAATCTTGAAAATTCAGTAATTCATACCCGAAGTGAAGTGAGCCGAATCGAATCCAAAGTCAATCATGCTTTTGCATTTTTCTTCTGCAATTTAGGGTTTTGCGTTTTGCTTATGCGTTTTATACGTTTTATTTCCCAGTTTTACGTTTTGGCTGACTGGGCTGGACCGTAGTCTGATAAATGTTTGGGCCCTCTTTGTACTTTTTGCTTTGTATACCTATATATAAAACAAGTCTTGCTATATACAAAATTGGCCCCCCTATAGCCATGGGACCTAGGCCATCGCACCTTGGGTGTATGCCCAGGACTGGGCCTACATGAGCGAAGGCAACATCTGTAACCGTCTGAATGTGACTCGACTTTGATGGAAAATCTCCACTTTGATATCCGTACCTCCGATTTCATTTCATTAATCAAAAACATTTTTTTTAGTTTCTTTTTTACAAATTCATTTATTTAATACTTAATTATACACTTCAAATTTTAATGTCCTCTCCTAGGAGAATATGATTTCAATACAATTTTATTTTTATATTGTTTAATAATTGCTATTTTATATTTGGTGAGGACGGATGCGAGGCGGGGGAATTTGACATTCATTGGGGACAAAGATAACGATCCAAATTTCAACTCTTAACATAGCCACAATTCCTATTTGAACTCTAATATGATTTGCTTATTGTATTTTTGATCAAAAATAGTTTCCAACGGTTTCTATATTATATAAGTTTTTTCAAAAGGTGTATCTTACCGGGGAGTGAAACAAGAACTCGTCCCTTATGACTCTCAATTCCTATTTCTCACACCCACAACCACCAAATCATCTTTATATCCTCATTCATGGGTTAAGGTTGTCAATGTACATATGAGTTTATCTGTAAAGCTTTTATTTTTATTTTTCTTTCTGTTCATGGTTGTCGTGTAAGGTCACTTGAAATACTCACACCTCATTTTAATGTTCAACAAATGAAATTTCTTATTTTCATTTGGTATCTTGGATAGGATTTGATAAACTAATAAGGGAAATGAGTGAACAAATATTAACTAAGTAAATGAATTTTTTTAGGTGTAATTATTGAATTGGATGATTATATGAAGAAAAAATAAACACAAAAACAACGAAGCTAAGAGGAAGAAAATGGAACATAAAATATGATAGAAAATTGACCAATAAAATTAATTAAATCGATCCTTTTGCTTCATTGAATCGGTCTTACTTATATATTGTGCTTTATTAAATTGGGCCCTAAATGGAGGGTACATAAATTAGTTGATTATTATAATTAAATCTAGTACTACATATTATATAATTCATGAATGAATCATTAGTCCCACAATGACTCATACTGAATTTCTTCCCATTCACTCAACTCTAAAACATTATTATCATAATTCCTACACTCATCAAATTGAAATCCAAACATTTGCATCCACATCTTAGGTGAATCCAAAGGAGCCTCATTGATTGCTTGAATTTGAGAAGGTGAAAGACCAACCCTAGCAGGAACAACACTGCCAGTATTGCTATTGACACCTCCTTCAGATGATGATGATGATGGTCTCCTCTTGAACTGCAATGCACCTTGTTGAGCTGCCACACGAATATCTTCTGCTTTGGAGCTTGCTGGCATTGGAAGTTTCTCAATCATATCAGGAAAGTTAAGTTTCGCGGCGTGTCCTTTGAGGTGAAAAGCTGCTATATCATACGCAGCTGCTGCCATTTGTGGTTCTTCATAGCTTCCTAACCATATTCTACTTTTCTTCCCTGGCTCTCTTATTTCTGATACAAATTTCCCCCATTTTCTTTTCCTAACTCCTATATAGGATGTTGGAGGAGCAACATTTGCATGTTCTTGCTCTTGCATGTTGTTTGATTCTTCCATTGTAATTAAATTTAATTGGACAAAACAGTGAGAGAGTAAGGTTCATATATATAATGCAAGTAAGTTATAACAAAGATTGTGTTTGTGTTTAAAAGGTAAAACAAAAGAGGTAAAGCTTCTTCGTAGGAAGGTACGTGAGTGGAAATATGCTGTCAGTGAGAGAGCAATATATCGCCACGTTTACTTTATTTATGCATTATTGAATACCATAGTACATTCATTTTGTGATGTCACGTAATTTAAATTTGTATTTTTGTTTTGTGTAAGACTTCAATTTTGTTGTGTTATTGATTACTACATGTCCTCGTGACAAATAAAAAATGTTTCATTTTGTATTTTTATTTTACAACATCAATCAAGTACTCCGTTTTACTTATCCTGGGATTATTTGGTTAATTAAAAATTTGTTCTTCTACCTTAAAGATTTATGTGAGTTTGTTACGATAAGAATCTTTGATTTTCTCACTTTATATTTTTCTCATTATAAAAGATTCTTGCCCATTCTTTATATGTTTACTATTTATTATTCTTGATATTTCTTTCCAATTCTTTTTTATTTCTTTAAGGATAGGTAATTTTATAAAGTCAGTAAAAACAATTATTTCTCATATAAACTAATTTATATTTCTTATGTACCGTGTAAATGTGACATATATTTTGTATAATTTGTGATGTCACGATCACATATAACGATGGAAAAAAAATTAGTTTGAGACTTCGATTTTGTTGGTAGTACTAGTAAATAAACTTATCCTGTAATTTTCACTCTTGTGTTGAATTTGTAGGGAAAATTTCATACTACTATTAGTTTTTTTCTTTCTTTTTTCTTTTAAAAAAGATTCTTACTTTTTTGTTTTGAAAGAAGACCGAACTTTTTGTAGTACTTCACGTTTGTTGAACGTCAAGGTTTTGGTGACTTATCAAGCTACCTAGCTCAGATATTTAACATAAAAGAATTAATATAACAACTAAAAGAAAAATTATCGAAGTTTTGTCAAATTTTTTTTTGAAGTTCACTTATTCTATATATGTTCTTTAGAAGTCCTCCACCATCTTCAAAAACCAAACCATTGGCATATGCATGTTGGTAAAGATATTTGGTTTAAAGTAGGAAATTCTTAGCATTTCTTTTCAACATTTGTTTAGAGAGGGAAAGTGTTGCGTGGTTTTTTTTGCCAAACTCGGCCGTTCTTTAAGGTCAAGTGTGATATTTTGGCAGACTTTTGTTTTGAAGTTGAAGTCAGTGTTAAAGCTTGATGTCCCAGGCTGAAGCCTTGTTTGTGTCTTTTTTCCTTTGTAATTCTTTTTTTTTTTATGGTACAAAATTTCCTTTGTAATTCTACCAACAAAAATATATGTTTCCACACGTGTAGAGTTTACAAAACCTAGATCACCAAATCAATCGATCTGTCTTTCGTCCATGTGCATGGCTCCACGCGCAGATAATTCTATTGTATTATCTGAAGCAAAGAAAAAGTCTCCAACTAATAAATCTGATTATATTATGGGTATTAAACTCTTCAAATTACTAGTGTGTGCATAGATATACGTACTACGTAGCACGTAGTATTTACTTTCTTACACATGTAAATTTTGTCAAGCTTTTAATTTTCAAATATGTTTGGCTGATGCTGCTTCCAGTTCTTTATAATTTTATCTAAAAGCTTGTTTGAATTTTATCTAAAAAGTGATATATACTTTTTACACATTTATAAATGTAAGAATAAACAATTAGATAGATTAATAATTAAATAAAAATAGAATTAATGAAAGGAAAAAATTGTTTGCTACTATAAACTTTTTTAATATAACAAAGTCATGTGTGTGTAAACACAGAGACGGCTTTGTACTAAAAGTAAACGGCGGTGCTCCATGCATTTACCTACCACCCAACAAAACGGTAGTGTATTGGTGGTCGTTATGGTTTTAACTAATGACTTTGGATTTCATTTATTTATCTATTTTTTAGCAGTGGTTTAAAACTTTGTTCACTGACAAATTAATTAGTCAATCGCTGAATTAGTAAAAGTAAAAGCATAGCATACATATGGTGTCAATCACTTCAACAAATTGTAAGATGGTAGCTGTTAAAACTCGTTTTAAGACTTTAGACGTACGTGTTATATTTCTATGAGTTCTATCTGATTCTTTTTCTCCAACTAAACAGTTAATAGCAATAAAGCACATTGTCTTTAAAAATAAACAGCAAAGCAAACCGTCAAAAATATAAATATTTGAATAACTAAAAAATAAACATTTTAATATAACAATTAAATTGTAAATAAACAATTATTAAAATAAGGGTTAATATGTTTATACCCCTGTAATTTGGGCGAGTTCCGGTTTACCCCTGTAAAAAAAAGTTTAGATTCCAATCCAATAATATGAAGATTCTCCACAAAACACCCCTGACCCGATCCAGACAATGACGTGGCACGCCACTGTGTAATTTTTTCAAATATTTTTAAAATTTTAATTTAATTTGTATTTGTTTAAAAAAATTTCAAAAGTTTCAAAATAGTAAGTTTAGGAATTTTTTATATAATTTTTTGGGAAATATATATGTAAAGAAAACAACCCCTTTAAGCTATTTTGGACTAGTTGTTTCTTTTCAAAAACGCCCTCAATTTTCAATACAAATAACACAGTAACAAATAGATAAGAATAAATTTAAATATTAAAAAAAATTCTAGATTTTTCTTATCCTCAATTTTTAAATATTAAAAAATATTCTCAAATCTGTAATACATCGTAAATATCCTCAATTTTTTCGACATGAAAATTTTGAAATATATATTTCAAAATTTTCGAAAATAATTTTTAAAAATTTTGAAATATATATTTTTCGTAAATTATAAATTTTGTTAGTTTCCAAAATATATATTTCAAAACTTTGGAAAATATTTTTCGTAATAAAAAAAAATCCTGAATTTTTTTATAATTTTTTTTAAAAAAATTTGGCACAAATACCATGTGTACCTTTAAAAAAATGAAAAACAAAATTAATTATGCAGTCAGCATACCACATAATCAAATATGCACAGTGAGCATGCCACTTAGCTCGCCACGTCAGCAATTCTGCACAATCACATGGGTTAGGGGCTAAAATCAAAGAATCTTATTTCACAGGATTGGAATCTAAACTTTTTTTTACAGGGGGGCAAACCAAAACTCGCACAAATTACAGGGGGGCAAAGACATATTAACCCTTAAAATAAACACTATAATATAACAATTAATCAAAAACATCAAAAGTCATATCCATCAACTATTAGATAAAGTGAAGTTACATTCCTTTTGGTAGATGAAGAAAACAAATATTAATATTCGTCTAAATTTTAATATTTAGTTATTGAGTTCGTTTATTTGTTTGAGCATCGACTAAGTTGTTGAAATTTTGTTTGCTTTGTGACTTCTTTGATTGTATACTTTTGAAGTCTTTTTTGGCACAACTTGTGCTATTAAGGATACTTCTTTGATCATAATATATTCCATTTTCACTTCTTCACAAAAATATATAAATATTAAATCGTTAAAAAAATAATAATTACAATAAGCATTAAACATTTTAACATAACAGTTAAATCGTAAATAAACAAATAATTAAAATAAACATATAAACATTTTAAGATAACGATTGAATTGTAAAAAAGACAGTAGTTAAATAAAATTAAAAAAGTATACTTATTTTGACGTCAATCTAAAGCAAGCAGACTTTGTGTCTACAAAAATTCGGTAGAAGCGGCGGGTCAATAGGGCTCCCAAGAAAACCCTCCGGTTCGGGTGCAACTTCAGGTGCTGCATGCTGCTCAGCATCACCATCTTGATGTTAGGGCTGCTCATTCCAATACTCCTCTTGATGTTGCTCATTCTGTGTAGGGTCCATTATCTGGGACAAACCTGTCTGGGACGACGACCCATCCCCACTCATGTCCCCTTCTAATAGGAGGGCGCGCTGCCACCCTATCTGCCCGTGCACTGGATGTCATCGTCTCCTTGTTGAGTCTCTGCCTGTCTGGGTTGTCACACATATCTACACAACATAAAATAATGCAAAAAATCAAACAATTTTTCGTTGAGACATTTTATCAAACATTTAGAGTTCAACATAAACCTTATGAGTGCATTGTGTCATTTTAATCTCTAAACTACCACATTGCACTCAAACTCATTATAATCAACATTAACAATCCAATTTCTAACTAATTTCAACATTAACATGCAAAAATCAAACAATTTTTCATTGAGATATTTTATCAAACACCTAGAGTTCAACATAAACTTTATGAGTTCATTGTGTAATTTCAATATCTAAACTACCACATTTGAATGAAACTTACTATAATCAACATCTAAAGTACAATTTTTAACTTATGTACTCATTAACATCCAAAAAAACTAACAATTTCATCAACCCTAAAAACCTAATATTTCACAATTCTATCAAAACAATCTAACATTTGAACATTGAAGTTGATTTGCTTAAGTTTGATGAAATTCACACTTGGAGCTCCCAAATTTGTATTCTTTGTTTTGAAACACAATGGCTTTTTGTTTCTGCGTGTGTTGTTCTAGAAAAGAACGCAACGTGAGTTAAGTCACGTTGGTTTCGAGCGTGAGTTAACTCACGTTGGCTATCAGCGTGAGTTAAGTCACGCTGGATCTACCGAACGTGTGTTAACTCACATGGGGGTTATTTTTGAAAGTTTGGAGTGGAAATGAGCAAATTTTTTTGAGAGAAGAGCAATTTTCATCTCTAAGTGATATGCTCGAAGAGAATAACTAAGAAAATACTTCGGCATGTGATGTGAGGCAAATCGTGTAAACTCTCTACTTTTGTAAAATGAAAACTAGAGAAATCAAAGGGAAAGTGAAAATAGAGTATAGAAATGGGCTTGTAAACTTTTAGTTGGGCTATTAATCAAATTGAAAAGCAAGAGGGCAAGAGAACTTTATGAAAATTGCTTTTCTCATATCAAGTTTTACTTAAAAACAAATGGAAAATAACATTTCGTCTCCAACTGTAGTTAACTACCGATGAGCCAACTACAGTTGAGTCAGCTGCACTTAAGTGCAGTTCCTGGGAGACGTAGGTGTCTGCAAGTCTCGATTTATTTTGATTTTTCGATTGAAACGCGTAAAATCGCAATTTTTTTCCCAAGTGTGCGTCTGGAAAAGTGACCTAGAGGTTGAATTTTTAACGAGCACGCATGTTTAGGACATAAAAATAACATCTCCAAAAAAAATTTAAATTTCCGACAAGGGACGAGTTGAATATGAATTTTTAACGCGCTTAAAACTCAAGAAACCAAAACATCGACCTAGATATTGAATTTTGAGCTACTTTTTTGTTGCAGACACCTCTACGAAAATATATATAGAGGATCTAAAAATCTCTGTACCATTCCGACTAAGCCTTGATTTATTTTGATTTTCCGACCGAAACGTGCAAAAGTGAAATTTTTTTCCCAAATGCGCATCCGGAATAGTGACCTAGAGGATGAATTCTTTTCATTATTTTTTGCACTCATGTTTAGGACTTAAAAAAAATCTCCCACAAAAAATTTCAATTTTCCTTTTATATAGTGTGTATAGACTATAAAGTTCCTTTTATATATACTGGAGTTCACAAGAAAAATTAGGAGAAAATTCCGTTGAGTGATTGTTGAACATCCTCTTGCCTGCATGGCTGGCTGCATCATATGGTGATCAACCATGAAAGAGCTATATACTTGTGTGATTATGAATCTTGGGTACGAATTTTTTTGAGATGAATCTTGGTCCAATTCGAAACAACAAATATTATTTTATTTAACAAGAATTCACACCTATTATATACTTTTATTTATTTTATGCTTCAAGTGAATCGATATTGATTTAAATGTTTTTGTATAGAAGGAAATGTTGGGTCATGAAGGGAGTTAGGGGGACCGCCCACATCTAGGTTAGAGCAACCGCACAAGTGAGAGAGACGTCACGCTTTTATCCAAAAACTTAAGACAATGGATTTATGAGTCCTCTCACTTATAAAGTGTTCAATTTCCACTTTTCTCTCGATATGAGACATATAACACACACTTGCACACAATAATCTCCCACTCAAGTGTGAGCCCATCAATTCATCGTGCTCATCCCTCAAGCAGAGACTCTTTCGCCCGCGCACACTTATACTTGTACCGCCATTGTCTCCGCACACAACGGAACCCGCCACCTGAACACCCTTGGTCAAGAGGACTTTCGACACAAGGAGCCGGTCGAACCCTTCGTCAAACCACAACTCTAATACCACCGTTGGGTATCGTGGGGAGCCAGGGGGACCGCCCACATCTAAGCCAGAGCAACCGCACAAGTGAGAGAGACGCCAAACTCTTACCCAAAACCTTAAGGCAATGGGTTTATGGGTCCTCTCACTTATAAAGTGTTCAACCTCCACTTTTCTATCCGATGTGAGACGTGTAACACACAATTGCACACAACTGGAAAAACCATCTCGTTTGGATCAATATCCACCCTACTTAGATATTATCTTAATTATTCATGTCTACTAGTTTTTTTACGGTTTGGAGGGTTAAAAATATAGGGAAGATGAAAAAATGAACCTTCAAAACCTTCAACTCTCAATGTCATCTATTTCTTTCACGTGGTCCTTCCTTTTTTTCTTCAAACGCCCTCCCCTCCTTTCCCCTCTAAACGCGCAAACATAGCCTTAGAATTTAAATGTTGAGAAGTTGGGAGTCCAATATTCAAACTCCAGCTCTTATATATATATATTATGTAATGTCTCTGAATTAAATTCACGAGACACTATACTTTTTTATTTATTATTATGTTATAAGTACGAAGTTTCTAAATCCGTTTAAAAAAATTGTGTGAAATAAGTGTATTTATTCGATCTAATCTCTATTGAAGAATACTTAAGATAAATTCTCTCATACCAATTGTATTCTCTTCATACACAAGAATCAATGATCAAACCAATTACTATTTATTAAATAGGTTCAAATCTCTCACCGACCGATAAATCAGTTACAAGGTAAAAAAATAAAGGGAAATGCTAAACATGCTCCAATTTTCTCTAAATTCAAGTAACGAAAATACTAGTATCATTTAGAACTTTGTTTTATCCTTCCGTCAAAACAAATTTGTATCCTTATTCAAGGAGCTGAATTTATGGATATAAAGTTCCTTTTCGAATTAACAGGATAAAGTGGAAAAAACACCAACATTTCACACTAACCATAAACTCGTGTAACTACTACTATTACCCTTTTTCAAGCATTCTATGACCGACGTCAAATACTTACGGAGACTTCTGTCAAAGACAAGTTTTTTGATCCAGCAGACACCGCCATATCCCGCATTATGGGCCCACATGATCATGTTTATGACCACCGGCGAGTTGCTTTATGGGCTAATCAATTCGAGTCAAAAGTAAAATAATGTCGTTTATGATCCATACTTAAACTAATTAGTGTAGTCTCTTATTAATCACGCAGTCAATGCTGAAGATGTGTCTTGCAGCTGTTTCCCTATAGGCACATACTATTGATTTGGCACACACTAAGTCGATTGGGACAACAATCATGTCTTTCGTCCCAAACCGGCTATATAAAATTAGATAAATGATAAACAAACTTACAAAATTATCCTTAGATTATTCATTAGAGCATTTGCAATGGGAATGAGAGAGTCTAAAACATTTAAGATTTGATACCCCATTGAAGAGAAAAATTGTTGGTGTCTTATAAGACCTGATGCCTTACTTAAGACTTCTAATCTTAAGTGGGACCCACATTTTTTAAATATTAAAAAATTGAATTGTAATGGTATAAAGTTATTGATAGTTGATTAATGAGTCTCATTTAAGAAATTTGCGTGAGATTTGGGTTGAAGAGATTGAGTACTTGTTAGGTACTGCTATTAAAAAAATTATAAAAGAGTGATGTGTACATGTGAGACTCATTTAAGTACCCAAAAAAGAGTGTCTCCATTGTGAATGCTCTTAGAGAAACAAAAATACTCTCTTCGGTTTTTAATATAAAAAAAAATTCAGTAAAAATTTGATCTTATTTATAAGAAATATGTCAACTTTTAAAGTGTAGTTATTACGTAAAAGATTATTCTACTCTTTATTTAATGTTTGTGCTTTTAATATTAGTGACTATTTAATATTTCATAATCTTCTATAAAAGGTATATTATTTGTAAAAACATTCAAAAGTTACAATAATTAATGAATATTTTTGTTTTGATGTTTTTTTTCTTATAATAAAAATTGGAGGGGGTATAAATAATACGTATGAAAGTGGTGATTCAAGTTTTTAAATACAATTTGATTTGTTTAAACTTTTTGTTGGTTAGAATGATTTTGATATGTCTGGTGAAGATCTAAGATGTGATGTGGTGATTCGAGGTGCTCTGATGTGGATGTGGTTAAGCATCCACAGTGAAGGAGAAATGTATATGCAGACACGTTAGCACTGAAATTGAGATACTAAATAGTATTATTAATATCATTTGTTTCTTTATTATCCTTAATCCCCTTGACACATCTTGTGTTTCAAATCATATCTTTAAAGAAAATGTTAAACAGTGCTCCAGTAGCATTAGTTAAGTGATCAACAGAAGTAAGATTTTATTAAAAAGTGATATAATTATTACCTAATCAAAAGTGACAACTTATATTTTTAAGATAAAAAAATTATTTTTGGATTGCTTAACCAGTGTTCCAAAAACACCGATTAACAAGACTCTATCCTATGGGGGCAAATCTTAGTTTAAAATGAAGTAAATGTGTAATGATGAACAAGCGTAAAGACAAGAAAAAAAAAATGTAAAATGATATTATTGCAAATAAAGTTGAGTTACATATATAGTAAAATGTTCAATCCTATGTGGGCAGATGAGTAATCTAGTAAGCTATTTTACATAATGAAAATGAACTCGTTTGCATAGACTTTGATTCTAATATTAATAGAGAAAGAAATAAACCAACCCTTATGGTGCATGAATTCTAAGTGTCTTCTAACTAACTTGAAAAAAAACTTCTGCAAGTTTCTTCTAGTATTTTGAATTCTGAACAATAAAGTTTACTCGAGTATTATTGTTTCTTTAAAACTTTGCACACTTTAATTGATAGTTATTTTGGGAAATTATATAACTTGAATCTTCGAATGACTTTAGGGACACTTATCTACGAGTTCTTCTTTACTGATCACGAAAATGATCTTCAAATTCTTGTCCATACAATAGAGGAAATTTTGCTTCGAATGTTAATTTTTGAGAAGTAGCTCTAGATGTTTTCTGCTATTCAGGTAATGACTCGAATAATCACCAATTTATTTGATGTTATCTTTTGAGACATGTAAAAGTTTCCAACATAACATTATTGAGATATTAGAAATGTTTAATCATAACTTGCATATAACAGGGACGTGATTAAAATTCTACTTAAAACAATTGTAAACTGACTATTGATGCCACTGTTATTAATAAAAAAAATTCTCATTCTTGATTTCCTTTTTCAAAAAATAGATGTTTATCAAGAAAAAAAATTATGGGTCGAGAGATTCGTATCAATGAAATACCCCTCTAACAATTTCTTATATGTAAGGTTTCTACCCATAAGTACTCGTGAGATTATGTCAGTTGGTAAGTTGGTAGAAACAACGCATAATATATGTAAGGTCTGGGGTTCGAACCCGGCCACCACAAAAAAAAAAAAAATTCTACCAATAGAAAAATATATATCATATAGTCACTTTTTAATTTGTCAAAATATGCGGTCATATTTAAGTTGGATGTTTGTAAGTTAATTATTGAAAAATTTGCAACAAATTGTTCATTTAAGTCATAAAACGTTTAGATTGTTAGAAAGTGCTTACTTGGTCATTTAATGTTATAGTGACGGATTCAAAAGTGTTTATGACATCAAAAATGATTGGGTTGGGTGTGGAAAAATTTCTTTCCAAAATATGGTAAGAGTTAGGTACTTACATACTTTAATAAATGATACTTCTTTGTTTGACAAAAAAAAACGATATATAATCTTATAGCGGCAGGTTCAAAAGTGTTTATGACATAAAAATTGATTATTTACCCATGTTTTCTTCTTCTTTTGGTCGGGTGTGGAAACATTTCTTTCCAAAATATTGTAAGAGTTTAGGTACTTACATACTGTAATAAATGTTATGTTTGACAAAAAAACGATATACAATCTTATAGTGGCACGTTCAAAAGTATTTATGACATCAAAAATAATTATTTATCCATGTTTTCTTCTTCTTTTGGTCGGGTGTAGAAAATTTTCTTTTCAAAATCTTGGAAGAGTTTAGGTACTTACATGCTTTAATAAAGGATACTTCTTTGACCAAAAAAAAAAACTATATATCTTTGTCAAAAAAACACAATGGAGAAGTATCCTTTATTTGTCTTAGGTCTTGAATTCACTGAATGTTGGAGATTCTATTTTGGATATTGTCCACGGTGGGGCTCTGTCTTTCATCCTTTTGTTTTTAAAGACTTAAATTAAAAAAATAAGGAATGTTTAAGAATCCTTAGTTAAAGCTAATTCGTATACTCCACATAATTTTTAATCCAAAAGCAAAAATGTCGGTAGAAAAAAGTTAACTTCTTCTTTCGTTTAATTAAGGTGACAAATTAATTTAATGGTTGATTATTTAACTAATTAGTTTTCTTTCAGTCCTTCCCAAAACTAGAAGAATTATAGTGTGTCATGTATCAAAAAATAAATAAAGTTATTTTCAACGCCTTTGGTTATTTGAAAGTGAGTGAATAATGAAATGTCTATATTCTTTAATTTACTATTATATATAATATAAAAAAAAAATCTTTATATTGAAAAGATAAAAGTTTGAACTTTCAAAATAAATAATACACAATTTTCAATATCTTATTTTTATTTTTGATTTTTTAACTTCTGCAACACATATTAATATTTCCCTTATTTTAAAGGTAAAATATTGTAATCTAGGAAAAGACAAATGAAAATGTATAATATCCTTTAAAATAGTGAGTCTTCGATGGTTTTTTTTTTGGTAGTGTTGAGTCTTCGATGGTTAAAACATGTCCATCACAACTCAATTTTTTAGTTGAATAAATTTAGATTTAGGGAAGAACATATGTGAATGAAGGAGTCAAAGAAAATCTAAGGAAAACGCGGAATTCGTACGGTATAATTTAAATTAAGTGTCATAAGCTCTTAAGCTCTAGTATATGTGCTAGGTTGAAAAGTACGTTTAGTGTAAGTTCTGTTCCAAGTTCTGCTGAAAATGAAGTGTCTATTAATTTATTAAACGCGATTTTGTTGAAGCTTAACATGATACAGCTGTTCTCAAGTTCTATAGAGAACCACCATTATCTTTCTTATTACGTGTATGGGCACCAATTATATGGAAAATTAGTATATCTAAGCATGATCATTAGCTACATATTGGTTGATACCTCTTAAAAATGAAGGTATTGACTTTATTAATATAGCATACTGGAGCCCTCTATTTTTAGTATGATAGATTCACTCAATTCTGGTTTCACATTGAGCAGTGAGCACTATCAAACCCCCACTAATTACTTTTTTAAAAATCTTTCTATTAAGTTACCTTTTCCTTTTTAAATCACACCATTTTAAATTAATCCGATCTAATATGCATTTTAGAATATAAATTATAGAAGATTTTATCCTTATGTGGGACTCTATGGGGCACAATTAGGTAAAATTCTATCAGAATTATATCCTTGTAGTAGTCATTGGTTCATTTGCACTTGATATGCAATATTCGACATTATTTTATAGGTTTTTTTGTTTCACGTTTAGAGTTATTTTAGAGTTAAAGTATGTAGTTTATTGGTATTTTAGTCGAGTGTTGTAAAATATTATTTAAAAGTCATAAAAGGACAAAAGAAGGGAAATAACTTTGAAATCATGGAAATCCATCTGAATCAGACGACTCTGTGATTGTGTTATGGTTTTTACAAGTATCACTAATGATGATTGAGACATTGTCATTACGGACATTGGAAAGAAATAGAGCAAGGAATGAAGAAACCAAAGGATCAAGTATTGTCAATCTCGCATTGCGGGCTATGAGCCCCGCATCGTGAGATATGAAGATCAAGTAAGATGTTCGCTACTGTCTACCTCATGTCGCAGGCTATGAGCCCTACATCACAAGTGTGGAATGAAAGGCAAATGGATTTTGGTTATGTTGACCTCGCATCGTGAGCCACATGCTCGCATCACGAACCAACTTTCCCTAAATTCTAAGGAAACGCGCACCTATATATATAGGACCCCCGAGTCAGTGGAATAACACCTTTTGACGAGCAGATGAAGACACAAATACAATTTCGAAAGGAGCGGAGCAAACGGAGCCATTCAGGAACCAAATAATCATCAACCAGAGATCCTTTTCTCATGTTTTCTTATTCATATTCATTTGTATAGGTTTATGAACTATGAGTAGCTAATTCTCTCTAGGTTAGGTCATGAAAGAGGAACTTCCCTTTGATTGTTTGATTATGTAATCTTAAACTATTCTATGAATTTCAGCTGATTACTTGTTATTTTATTCAATTAATATTGTTCTTAATCTTTTTTATGCGGTTACGAATGTCCATAAATCGATTTAGGTCACGATGATTGCTAACTCTTACTTTGATGGCTTGACTTATTTTAACTGTTCATTTATTGATTAGCTTTAGACAAAAACTATTGATAATTGTGTATTTAATTTGGCGTTCCTAAACCTTCAAGGGTTATGGGTTCACCTAAGATATTAGAGAGTAGTATCTGTTGAAGAGAGTTAGTTACCAAGAGGATGGCTTTGCCATTTTATTCAAATGTCTTAAAATCAAGTAATCAGTTCACACTGAATTTATAGTTGTAGTTACCCAAACAGTCAAGGTAAGGAAATCTGACATGACCTAATCATTTTTCTCTTTATCTCAAGGAAATCAAACCAACAAATTTACCAAATGCACCCCCCGTTGCATATGTCCTAATCATAATCGTAGTAGTTAATTTGAAACTAGACAATCCTTATGGATACAATATTACTTTTTGTTGACACACTAGTACACTTGCTAGAAAAATTGTCACCACCGATCGTGGTTACGATAGCCCCTATACCCAAGATTTAAACAAGAACGAAGGATAATATTATGGGTATCACTCATATTAATATTACAATCAATATCCTCTAGCACTAGACTTACAACAATAAAAGACACGTTGAATCATTTTATGCAAATGTCTGGGATAAACGTGCAAAACTAATTGGAGTTAATTTTTTCTATTTGAGAGGTGATTTAGAAAGCACAATTACCTTTTTTTTTGTCAAGTAGTCTAGTGGCTAGAATTCACAGTTTTCAAGATGAATAAGTAGGATGTCATTTGACATGGGATTACATTTGATGTAGATGATATTTTAGAGACATAATATAATATAAAGCAGCATAATAAACGACCTTTCTTAAAATAAAATAAAAATAATGCGACCCAAATGTCCCCTACATTTCTTTTGTGCACACACAAAAAAAAACTATATACTACATGAGTTTTTTTAAAAAAAAAACATATGAGATTTTTTTACTCGTGGAAGCTAGTTATGATCATGTGTTGTAGTCCACTACATTCAGTGCGTTACTGCGTTTATTCACTTTTAAAGTTATGTTTAATCATAAGTTGCATTCATAATCATAAAATAATCTTAAAAATTGACATTCTTAGAGACCAATCAGAGATAGAGAAACATATGCGACCATTATTGTTCTCATCATTTGAAGCATAGATGTGTAGGGTACATTACTGTCAAAGTAATTTGGACATATGGCAAACATAAATTCATTCCCCTCTATATACAAATGTCTTGCAAACGGGTGTCCTGTCTACTCTTTAATAATTTTAAAAAAAGAAATTATTTTTTTAAAAATTAAATATTTTGATTTTTAATTGATTACCAAAAATTTTATCATTTAAAGTTCTTAAACAGTGTCCCAAGAGCACCCATTAACATTTTTCGTATATTAATGACTCTTTTAGAACACTTTTATGTCTCAAATCAATTTTTGCTTACCAAAGGGGGATGAATTAAATGAAGGGACTAGGTTGGAGAAGTATACATATTATATTTAATGATTGACACATCTCAAATGAGATTACCTCTGATAAAGGAAACTTATGTGAAGTAAAAAGAAATCAATTGTCATTTTATAATACTAATTAAGAGTTAATTATATTTTTTCTACTAATATACTCTTATTTATTATGTAAACTCGTCTGACTACTCTACTAACTACAATTAATAAAAATGATTTAGTAAATGAAGCTCGTTTTCTCAATAAAATTAACGCAGACATGGCCGTTTTTAAAATTTTGGTGGTCTAGGGCGAACCTAAAATTTGGATCCCAAATAATGAATATATAAAAATAATTTAAATGTCCAAAGTGTGAAAATATTTTGCTTGAAAAGGATAGTTTTTATTACGGTAAGAAATTATCTAACAAAAACATCAAAATTCATAAAAAAAATTGATTTTTTTTTATATTCAAATGTTCATAAAAACAATTTCTACAACCATTTCTAGATGTAAAGTCACTAATAATTGAGTCAACATCAATGTTCTATCATATTTTTCTCAATTGACTCTAAAAGATTCTTATATTGATTGTATTTCCTCATCATTGTCTTTTTTTAAAAGTTACAACGCTTTGTTGGATGTGTCGACTCTATACTCATATCAAATGGAAGGCTTTTGGCCATATTCATGTTAGATTCAATTGCTTAGCCTCCATCTTTGTTGGAAGTGTTGGCTCTATACCCATAAAAATGCAAGGCTTCTCATAATGTTCATGCTAGATTCATGACACATAACCTTCAATTGTTTAGCCTACAACATTTCTAAATAAGAGGTGTCTAATGGTTTCTTTTGATTTTCACGGAAGGGTTTGGGATGGTGGAAGACTAGGGATTTGAACTCCCTTTATAACATCACAATAAATTATATATGAGTCAACAAAGAACTAAACTCATTACTAACAATCACACCTCCTTTTAGAATTTAAGTAATTTTTTTAGGGCCTAATGAGCCCCTAATTATTTATGTTGGAGTCTAAATTTCATACTTATTTTTTGAAACCTACGACAGTCGCCCTACTCGCTCGGCCTCCAATACTGCCTTGGTAACTAATCATTTCTTGGTAAAAAAATACAAGTAATAATTAATTTTTTAAAACTATGCACAACTTGACGAGGGAGTATTTATTAGTGAATTATTTATTGATTCTCAATTGTCTTCTCAAATGATTTCCATGTTAAAATATTGGAAGTCGTATAAAAGGCATAATCATTTAATGTTGAGGTTATATTTGTTTCATTTTATACCAAAAATGAAATAAAATTGTGATCCGGAATAGACATGAAGTAGACAAGTGAAGTAGCTCGGATGCGGTATGTATTTGTTAGGACATTAACGTTCAAGTCTATAGAGGTTTAAGGAGAGCTTAAATGCTTAACTGAAAGAGAAAACGTACTTCCGTATGGATGATAGACCTATATATAGGTGGTGCGTACTGGACTTTGGATCTGAAACAGTTATGTGGTTGTCGTATACCCTATCTGAATCACAAATCATTATTTTGTTGTCGTAAAAAGGTTGTTAATTTGATCACGAGACTTGATATTATACGATGAAGAACGTGATATGGTTCATATTTTGTTAATAATATATGAATCATAACTAAGAGATGTGTTGATATTTAATATCCAATTGTACCTTAGATGTGAAGGAATCAGTGGCAAGAAAATACTCGATATGTTCCAAATTATATGTCATTCTAACAATTTTATATAGATTAAGAAATGTAATTAATGTTGTATAGAAAAGAGTATTTGTGAGTTGTTTTACAAAAATATCATTCATTAATGATATAGAAAACATAAAGTAAAAGAATTGAAAAAGGATAAAGTAATAAATAATATAAGGCATAGTTAAAAATTAAGCATCAATGATTTATTGATATTGTAAAATGACATATAATTTAAAACAAACATTTTTTGCTAGAATAACATATAATTTAGATTATCTTGTAAAAAAACATATAATTTAGAATAGAGGGAGTCCTAAACACGAGTGAGACAAACAATATAAAAGTTTCATTTATTTTGAATGAAAAGACGGTAGTCGTCATGTTATTTACCATAGGGCATTTAAAATAGAAATTTACCATATGGTATTGACTTTTTTCTTTTGTCAAAGAAATTCCATTAAAAACAAAATAGGGCCAAATGGTAATTGCCAACATGAGTGGGTCATGTGGCACACTCTTGTTAAGTCCAATTATTTTTACAAAATATATCTCCACTCATGTGGACTTAGGAAAATGAATTTCTACTAAATTTACTAAACAATCCTTTTTTCTTGACTTTAAATTTGTGACACACCAGTTTTTCTAAAGGACTATTTTGATTTTTTTTTCTTAAACTTCCGTATAGTGTTAAAAAAAACAATCACTTATAATTTTATAATACAATATATATTTGTATAAGATTTTCTTCAAGTTATACATGAGACAAATATTGTCATTTAAAATTTATAACTATGAATATCTATTTGGTATACCAATTTCTTTTAAATTTTGCCAAAACAAATGTTTATCATGGATCAATTAATTAAGATATAGACTCTCACTGGTCAATTAGTTCAAATAAGAATGTTATGTTATTAGTATTGATTTTATTTTAATATTGTCACCTATAAATGTTATATATAAATATCTATTTTCGTATATTGATTTCTTGTAGATTTTATCGAGACAAATGCTTGTCACTGACCAATTAGCTCAAGGATAGACTCTCAAAAATAAATTAGCTAGAATGGGAATGTGTAGCACAAATTGTAAACGAGACAAATATTTATCAGTTAAATATCTATCTATTAGATATTAATTTCTTATAAATTATGCGTAGAAAAATATTTGTTATGAATAATTATAAAAATAAACACGGGACAAATATTTTATCGCATTTTTTTTGTTTAATTTCAATTGTATGAATTAAATTGTATGTTATGTTTCTTTAACTAATCAAATATGTGGGACAAATATTTTATCGCATTTTTTTGTTTAATTTCAATTGTATCAATTAAACTGTATGTTATGTTTCTTTAACTAATCAAATATGTTATCCATTCCATATTGCTAACATATAAGATAACACTAATATCTATAATGTATGTGTGCGATAACACGAGTATTTACCTAGTTGTCTTTGTAAACAAAATTGTTTCTTTTATGTCCCGTTTATTATTGAAAAACAATTACTTCATGAAAACTTCTACTGTTCAATTGAAGAAAAAAAAAGGGAATAGGTCTCGTTTTTTAAGTATCTTTAATGAAAAATAAGACTTTTAAAAAAAAAAAATCTTTGTTTTAATAATTATTTATGCATATTTTAAAAATATTTAGTTACAATATTCTAAATAATTCTTTGAAAAAAAGTATTCAAAGTTTTTGAAGAGTTATAAGTTATAAAATAGATAATTAATGTTAATTTAATCTATCATTGGTTTTTGATTTTAATATTTCATAAAATTGAAGTGATACATGTTATTAACGAGGGGTCTGAGGAATTATGATCAAATTGAGCTCCGAGTAATCATATAAGTGGATTTGACACCACACTTTAACTTAAAAGCTTAAAACATTATGGTTATGGGTTCCCACTATTACTCACATTGAAATCCCAACAATCTTCCCTCACATTGGCAGACACTTGGTTAGAAAGACTTATAATTCAACGATCTGGCCGAACCATTAATTATGATATCATTGTTGTGTCATTAGATGAGCTTGAGATATCATTAACATTAGGTCAAGAACAACCACATAAGTAAATCTATATATCTTTACCCGAAACCATAACGAAATCCCCCCCTCTATGCCTCTAGCGCTCCCTGAAAACAAAATAATACCCCTTTATTTTTTTTATTTTAGAACCCAAAACATGTAATTTTCTTGTCATTTACAAAGGAAAAAAAATATAGTTATTGTTAATTTAGCCATGGTTCTATTTTTGTTTTTCTCTGGGATTTTTACGCATTTGAATTTTAGAATCTGGACCAAAAAAAAGTTATTTTTACACATCCAAATGTTAGAATTTGAACACCCCCCTCTTCATGGTTTGAATCACTCTTGTGCCAAAATGCAATTTCTTAGTATCTTTTCTCATCCTTTAGAAACGGAAAAAATTAGCCACGACTGAACCGCGACTAACTTTTTTTTATAGGAATTTTACACATTTAGATTTTAGAATTCAAACAGAAAAAAATTCATACACATCCTGATTTTAGAATCCAAACACTCTCTTTACATATTTTAAACCCCTTTCGTGACAAAATACAATTTCATAATTTTTTTTATCCGCTTATATGGTTCAGATTCTATAATTCAAAAATTAAGAGGTATTTTTTTGTTTTTAGTGCCGGTGTGAGTGACATGTGGGACATAATTTCTCAAAACTTTAAAGACATTATTTGGAGAGGAGAGTGAAAATAGAAAGAAAAAAAATGAGGAAGTAGATAAGAGAAAAGACTAAATAAAAGAGAGATAGAAAAATGTTGTGGGAGAGTGATGTAGAAAAGTTTTGTGGAATAAAGGATCCAAATTTCATTGGATTCCTTTACTTATATGTTGTTCAACCTTATTTTTTTATTAAATGTAAATTTTTTAATTACATTTAAAATATCAATAATACAGTAATGAAAAAATAACGATTATCAACAAAAATACAATGTATAGTGTTATTAATATAGACTTAGAACATACATCTTTGATTTTTCATTTGTTTCAACGCAACCAAGCCTTCAGTCCTTGTGCTTGCTTGCTCCAACAAGAACTATTATTACCTTACTGAACGTTAATTGTTTGGGAGTTTGGAGGGGATGAAGAACTTTGAGGGGTGAAAAATATAGGGAAAAAAATTGAGAAATCTTTCACGTTTATTTAAAGAGTGTTTTTTTAGAGTGATAAATTAATGCTTATGATTAACATATTTTTAATTTTGAGAATATTATAACAACATATGTTAAATTTGAAGAATTCATATAAACCCTCCAAAAACCCCTCCAATACAATTCTGTAGTTCCCTAAACAAGGAGAATTTTATATTTTGAAGAAAAATAAGTCACACAAATCCCTTCTCCCAATGTCCTATATTTTTTCTACTAACTCCTTTATTTTTTTTTCCAAACCCTCCCTCCCCTCCAAATTCGCAAACAAAGTCTAACAGTGTTGTTTGTGGTGAACAAAACAATCCTAAACAGAGCCTATATAAAATGAGTTTTACATTATCGACACATCACAATCAACTAAATGTGTGATTTAATGTAGTTATGATCAAAGTCAAACATTTGACGGTGTCCATGGATAAGATAATTTCATTTTCTTTATTGCTATTAATCAATCGTAAGTTTGATAACTTATTAATGATTTGATAATATCATATCCTTACGTCATCTATAAATAAAGTTTGTATTTGCGTCCAAAAGAAAAGGTTTGAATCTCCAAGAAAATCTAGGGTCTCACAGGACTTGTGAATCTTACAGTGTGTACTAATAAATAAATATAAAGTAGTTAATTTTTTTTAAAGAATATAAAGTAGTTAATATATATCCCCTCTTTGCTGATCTAAGATTTCCAAATTAAAACCTTAATTATATGAGATTCCATGAATTTGGATTAGTGGTTTTCTAAAATCCTATGACACCTAAGTTCTCAAAACGCGTTATGAAACAGGGGACTGAATTGTGTCACTTAATGCAATTCTTTATTATTGCTCCATAAACATTGCGCCAATCCATTCCCATAATTTCAAGTTCAAAAGTGGTCACACACATGTCACTCTAACATTAATTACCATGCTCCTAATTTCACTTTCAATCAACTTTTAATATACAATATAAAATCTCATCCGTGCTAAATTGAATATAAGCATTTTCACAATTAATTAAACTAAGAAGAAAAAAAATAAAGTGTAGCAGCACATAAATACAAACACAAATTTTGTGCACCTACGAGGAAACTCACTTCCAAAGAGTTTCACCTGAAAGCTAGGTACGCACAATCACAATATCTATAAATACCTTTCTTTGGCATAGACAAAATTTCTCACTAGAAAGTACCAATATCAAGTACCAACTAACATTGACATAAATATATTTCGATAAAAACTATACTATAGTATATACTTAATTTGCATGAACAATGTCTTCAAGTGGTGCTGCTAGTTCTGCATACAGAGGAGTCCGCAAGAGAAAATGGGGAAAATGGGTTTCCGAAATTCGCGAGCCTGGCACCAAAACAAGAATCTGGTTGGGAAGTTTCGAGACACCGGAGATGGCAGCTGCTGCATACGACGTAGCTGCCTTGCATTTCAGGGGACGTGAAGCCAGGCTCAATTTCCCGGAACTTGCAAACACTCTTCCTCGTCCTCTAAGCAACAATGCTGACCACATTCGAATGGCAGCACATGAGGCCGCCTTGAGGCTAAGAGCCAACATGCTGGCGCCACCAGATAACAACAGTGGAACAGGCTTAGCCAGTTCCACTGATGCGGTGGCGCCTCTGAGGGTTAGACTCTCTCCTAGTCAAATTCAAGCGATTAATGATTCGCCTATGGATTCTCCTCCTACGTGGATGCAAATGTCACACCCCTTTATGATGGATGATCAAACCGTGTTATATGGTAATGGCTATGAATTTGAGGAAAATGAATGGGAGGATATACAACAACACAGTGATTCTCTTTGGGATCCTTAGCTTGGTACGTAACATACGTAACGTATAACGTATGCTGATCATATAATTAATATACCTATACATCATCTTTTCGTATTTTAGTATTTAAATGTTAATTGGATTTTATACTTACACATTTACGTATTTAATGTATAATGTAATAGTTATAACTATTCAATTAATTAAGGTTGATATAATTAGAGGGGTGGGATAGTGTGACACAAAATCCACTTGACTCTTGTCCTGTTTTATGAAAATTACTAGCAAGGGATCAAAGGAATGAGTTTGGTTATATTAATTTTCTTTCTTTGAGGATGAAAGAAACAAGTAGAGGACGGTGGTGAGGATTGATAATTATTCATGATCACCTCATCAGAATTCAGAAGTGGTTATGGCATAAAATTACATTTGTTACCATTTGTGTTGTTAGATAAGGCAGTATTTTTTGGAGGGACCCATTAATTTAACTATTTTTGGGTAGGTGTATGGCTAGATTTATTTAGAGTTTATTTATAACGGGTGATACTCATGATATTTATTTGTATACACAAATGGGGCACAAAGTCTGTTTTTTATAGGCTGTGGGAAGGGAAGTGTGTAGTGTGATTTATTTTATTAATATTAAATAAAAATTTATTATTTGTATTACAAGTCCATCTGTCAAGCAGATGAAGCTATTGTTATGAGATCATTTCTCGTTTGATTATTTGATCTCCTTAAGTACTCTTTGTTACTTTTGATTATTAATATTATTCAGTATAAGTGGAAATTAATTAATTTTTTAGTAACTCTGCTTTTTTGTTACAAGAGATAAAACAAAAACGAAAAAGAAAATACTAAGGCCTAGAGAAAGAACTTTCGTGGATTATCGGAATCCACAATAAGAATAGAATATAAGTATATGTTTGGAAAAGCATCAGGGACACCTATAATTGTGAGTTTGTGACCAACATAGAAATTAGTTGGCACTTGACACTCCGATTCTATAGCAGTATATGTTGGATGGTGGCAATGATAGTATCATATCTAAGATGAACAGCATAGCTTAAGACTCAAAAAAAACAAAACCAACATAGCTTAAGACAATTATAAGATCCCATATTTCAACGTGATACAATCAACATAAGTAAAATCTTTTAAGTAATATTACGCTTAATAATTTATTTATAAATATTGTATTTTATCAATTCAATCGTTTTTTGAAGAATCAATCGTTGAATATTAATGTTTCATTCCATTAGACACACCTTAAATTGGAGGAAATGAAAAATTGAATGAATAGGTGGTATTTGATGGAATAGATTTCATTATACTCCATTTAATTTCATTCATATTTTTAGAAAACAAGACAATGAAACCAAGTTCTATCCCACTCGATTCAATTTCATTCTATCACTCTCCATCGATCCAAACATAACTTTAGACAAATTTACTACATTATTATTTATGAATCTCCATATTATTTCTACAACATAGTTTAACAAATTAACGGCTACATCAACATCAGTTAAACGGAGATTGAAAATAGGGGTAACGGTGAAATAGTTTATCAACTAAAAAGACATATTTGAAACTTTTGAAACTTAAAGGATTAACTTGAAAATTCTGTCAAACTAAAAGGACCTAATTTAAACTTTCGAAACTTAAAGGACTAACTTAGGAATTCAATCAAACTAAAATGACCAAAAGTGTATTTGACCTATCTATTAACAAGACCTAAAGGTATATTCAGTTTCAGTTCAGTTCAATTGAATTCGTGCACTAAACCGTTAAATTAGTTCGGTTCAGTTCGATTTTCCTTCTAAACCGAACCGTTAACAGAGATAATTACTAATCATCACAGTTTTCTGTCATGGCATTTCGTAGAGCATTTTCATCTTCCTCTCAACTCCACAAAAACCTCAATCTCAACCCCAAAGACACCACTCTCTCTCGCCATTCCGAACACGTCAAACTCGAAGAAATCATCCATGTTTTCTGTCAACAGAATCGCCTCAAAGAAGCCATTGATTACCTCCACCGCATCCCCCAACCCTCACCTCGTCTCTACTCCACTCTCATCGCCGCTTGTCTCCGTCACCGAAAACTTGAATTCGGAAAAAGAGTCCATGCCCACACAAAAGCTTCTAGCTTTATCCCTGGCATTGTCATTTCCAATCGTTTGATTCATATGTATGCCAAATGTGGGAGTTTGGTTGATGCCCAGATGGTGTTTGATGAAATGCCTCAAAAGGATTTGTGTTCTTGGAATACTATGATATCCGGTTATGCTAATGTGGGGAGGATTGAACAAGCGAGGAAACTGTTTGATGAAATGCCGGAAAGAGATAATTTTTCTTGGAATGCCGTTATATCTGGTTATGTTAGTCAGGGAAGATATAGGGAAGCTTTGGATTTATTTAGAATGATGCAGGAGAATGAGAGTTCTAATTGTAATATGTTTACGTTGTCTAGTGCTTTGGCGGCTGCTGCTGCTATACCGAGTTTGCATCGTGGGAAGGAAATTCATGGGTACTTGATAAGGAGTGGGTTGGAGTTGGACGAGGTTGTTTGGACTGCTCTTTTGGATTTATATGGAAAATGTGGGAGTTTAAATGAAGCTAGGGGTATTTTTGATCAGATGGCTGATAAAGATGTTGTTTCGTGGACTACCATGATTCATAGATGTTTTGAAGATGGAAGAAAGAAAGAGGGATTTTCTTTGTTTAGAAATTTGATGGGGTCAGGTGTTAGACCAAATGAGTATACATTTGCTGGTGTTTTGAATGCATGTGCTGATCTTGCTGCCGAACGAAAGGGAGAGGAGGTTCACGGGTACATGACACGAGTAGGGTACGACCCGTGTTCGTTTGCTGCGAGTGCTCTTGTCCATTTGTACTCAAAGTGCGGGAACACTGAAATCGCAAGAAGGGTGTTCAACCAGATGCCTCGCCCAGATTTGGTGTCATGGACTTCTCTAATTGTTGGGTATGCTCAGAATGGTCAACCTGACATGGCTCTTCAGTTTTTTGAATTGCTACTTCGATCCGGTACAAAGCCTGATGAAATTACCTTTGTAGGGGTTCTTTCTGCATGCACTCATGCGGGATTAGTGGATAAAGGGTTGGAGTATTTCCATTCAGTAAAGGAGAAGCATGGATTGGTGTATACTGCAGATCTTTATGCATGTGTTATTGATTTATTGGCACGATCTGGACGATTCAAAGAGGCAGAGAATATTATTGATAACATGCCCATGAAGCCTGATAAATTCCTTTGGGCATCCTTACTTGGAGGGTGTAGAATACATGGGAACATTGAACTAGCTGAAAGAGCAGCAAAAGCGTTATTTGAAATAGAACCAGAGAATCCAGCTACCTATATCACCCTAGCTAATATTTATGCTAATGCTGGTCTGTGGACTGAGGAAACCAAGGTTAGAAAGGATATGGATAATAAGGGAATAGTAAAGAAGCCAGGTAAGAGCTGGATTGAGATTAAAAGACAAGTGCACATGTTCTTAGTAGGAGATACATCTCACCCCAAAATAAGTGATATACATGAATACTTGGGAGAACTCTTGAAGAAAATGAAGGAAGAAGGCTATGTTCCAGACACAAATTTTGTGTTACATGATGTGGAGGAGGAGCAGAAAGAGCAAAACATTTTTTACCACAGCGAGAAGCTTGCTGTTGCCTTTGGAATCATTTCAACTCCACCAGGAACTCCAATCAAGGTTTTTAAAAATTTAAGAACTTGTGTAGACTGTCACACCGCAATGAAATATATATCAAAGATTGTTCAAAGAAAAATAACAGTGAGAGATTCAAATAGGTTTCATTGTTTTGAGGATGGTAGTTGCTCGTGCAAAGACTATTGGTAGTAGTGCACTACAATAGGAGCTTTGTTTAGCATCAAATTGCTACTTTCAGTGTATCATTGTAGAAGAACACACAGGCTTGGACTGTTGCATTTATCAACTTCATTTGCCTTCTTTCACTTTCATTTGAACAGTGTTGCTTTCATGCGGAACTGATTGTTGGAAAGATTTACGCTCTCCTGAGGCAGGTGGAATGAAGATGTTACTAGAGGTCTGGTTGGTTTACTGTTATTCACCTTTGGCAGAGCGAGAAAAGGAAGGAAGACTTGAGTCACAGTGCATGTCAATTATTGTCATTCTTTGCTGAGTTAGCCTTAGAGCATGCACTTCAATAGCAGTAGATGGGCATGCTATCACAAAATGAGGGTGCAGTCTTCTCGTACAGATCTTGATTAGAAAGCTAACTTAATTAGTCAAAGTCTTACCAAGGTGTATTGTGTCCTGAACACAACTAAAATATAAGGGCATATTTGATGGCGGCTTCTAGGGTGTGAGCCTAACTAAGTCCCTCCCCCATGTACCATCAAATTTGTCTATATGATACAATACATAATATTATCAATGGCTGGGATCTTCATTGTCAATTACTACTCTCAGTTAAAGAAAATGTGGCTTTTCTCCCCCTCGGTGTCATTTTCTTAATTTCGAGAACATTGTGATGATTTCAAATTGCACTCCAGCTCCTTTGTCTCTAGATAAGGTTGTGCAGACTGAAGCACCAAGGTAATGGATCAATAGCCATGAGGTGACAACAAATGGCGGTTGTGTTGCTCGCTACATGGCGCTTTGGAACCTCAAAGATGAGAGGTCTACGGCATTGTTTTGGTCGTCATCTTCCACAGTGCCTTTGCCAAGGGTAAAACTTTCTTTCTCTTTGGCTTGATCCCTGAATTTGTGGTCATAAATTTGGGACTGGAGTATTGCTTTTGTATTTTGGTTTTTGTTGCTTGATCATATTCCAAAATCCAATTATTTCACAAATCAATATTAGCTGAGTTATTTCATTGTACTTCAGTTTTGAGTGACCCTGGTTATATCTTCTCACCATATAAATTAACCTCCTATGCATAACTTCATGGATATCCCTATAAGGTCGCCTGCAGATTTTGCTTCCTCTTCCTTCAAACTTTTATGCCTAGAACATTGTAACTGTGTACAATGAAATAACCACACACCCTCAATTCTTTTTATTCTATTTTTCAAGCTTTGGTTAAGGACTACTTTCCATGCTTCCCACTGTGATCCATTATTCTTTCCTTTGTGTTTTTGAAGAGACAGATATATAGACAAAGTATCTGTTGCAAAATAGCAACAAAAAGTGAACACTCTATTTGTGCATGTGGCAACTGTAATGTGAAAAGTAATAGGGTGGCCTAAGGAAGTTCACTAATTTCTTCTAGGTAGCAGTAGCGGTAGCAGCAGTTGTTGCTTGTTTGTTTCAAAGTCCTAATTGAAATCCCATGGAATAATGAGCCAAGTTACCTTTGTGCGCAGGAAGACAAGGGAAAAGTGAATGTTCAATTGATAGCCAACCCGATCCAGTTACCTTTTGGCTGTGTTATTTAAATTAAATGTTTTTCCAAAGTCTTGATAGCTGATCCCTCTGATATTCTTATAGGATGCAATTGAAATAAACTTCTAATGTCCTCAATGTATGCCACAACGGAAAATTAATGTTGTGGTTGGGGAGGATTGTGCTTTTCTACTGCTGTGGTGAATTCTGGTTGGAGTGCAGAAGTTGTTTGTTTCTTCACGTCTAAATGTTAGGCTCCATAGTTTCATAGCCTCAGCCAACTCCAACAATTGCAATCCTTAGGACTGAGCCTGCATTTAATACTAGTTGGCATGTTGTAGAAGCTTGTAAGAGACACGAAAAATGTAAAATACTCATTGTTGGCATGATGCTTGGAAGTTGTATGGAACTGATGCAGTCCAATTAATCTTCTCAAATAATTACTATGACCGCGAAGCTCTTGGACTGTTATCAGCTTTAGAATGGGTTCATCAATTACACTTGGGACCTATCGATTTTGAGCTTGATGCTAAAAAAGTGGTGGATAGTTTTTCATCTGCACATCAGGATGTTACAGAATTTGGGATGATAATTCATAATTGTAAAACTATCTTTGAACAATACTATGTCAACTCTAGTATTGAGTTTGTGAGGAGACAAGCAAATGAGGCAACCCATAGATTAGCTAAGGCGGTCACATCCTCAGCTAGTTTCCAGATTTTGGTAGAAATACCAGATTGTATTGAACACATTTTAATTAATGAAAAGATATAAGCTTCTTTCCTTCAAAAAATAATAATAATAATTACTATGACACCTACGTTTAGAAGTAACCAATATCACTTTATGTATAGTGTCACAATTGTGGTTATTTGATATATTAATAAAATCCCTTTCTCTGTTAGTTTCTTTGGTAATACATAAGTTTAAGCACCTGATTGTATTAAATTCTGTTTAAAACGAGTAAATATGTGTTTAAGTATGTGGTAGGCAAACTATGTATCAGAAAAATGTTCAATTCCAACATGGTTTAACCGTATTAGTGTGGAATACAACAACATTTTTAGCAGTTAATTCTGTACCAAACTTAATTTGCAATGCAATGATCTAAGGAGACTCCAATTTTAAAATGTGACATTATGAACATAGAAATACTTACCATGTTCACGCAAGGACCTCAATTACCACAATATTTGTTGTACTAATTAATTAGCAAGAACTAGAAGAACAGGTAAAATTGAGTTGATATATATTGTCCAGATAAACACCCTTAAACTTCTCGGTGCATGACATCAATAGTTGGATGTTGAATAAATTGAAGAGCTACTACTGTCAAGAGGAAGATGGCTGTCTGAATCTCTGGTGGCGTTGGATTGCTTATGGATGGTACAGAATGAGAAGATTTTCTTGAACTCTAGTACAATGCAGGGATGCTATTTCGCAGTCCAATGAAGATTTGTCTTTATCCTGCTGATAGTACAAATTGCGATCCCTCTCATAATGCTGGTTTCCTTCTGATCATGGACGTGTAAAGCTGAATGGAGACTGTGTTGTGATTACTCATGGGGCTAAAGCGGTTTGTGGGGGTTTAGTTCGCAGTCATAATAGAAATTTTTCGGTTAGGTTATGTGAATTCTCATGGTGCTAGTACCCTCGCAATGGCTGAGTTATGGGCTATGCTTAAGAGGCTGAAGTTAGCTTTTGTGCGTCGTTATCGCACAATTGATTAAGAGGATGAAGTTAGCTTTTGTGCTTCATCATCGCACAATTGACATTGAGTCTGATTCTAAGGTTGTAGGGGGGTCTGTTGTAGATGGTTGTAACACCATACATCATTGCTTCTTACCGGTAAATCAAATTTTTCATATCCGGGATAGTTGGATCATTACTCTTTGAAGCATTGTTTCGTGAAGTCAACCATGCGACAAAGCATTCATTGGTTAATTTTGATGGATCTTGGTCGTACTTTTGAAGTTATTTTTGATTTTATTTGCTTCACCTTGTTGGCTGATTGGAACTTTGTTGCCTTTCCTACGAGTGTTTAGTCTTTTTTTGGCTAAATGAGTTTTTAGTCTTTTTATTGTTTTTGTTGTTTGGGTACGTCTATTCATTAAAAATAAAAGCAGATAATCAATAACATAACTCATTCATTAGTTAGTTAAAAAGATGCTTACTGTAAATCATTTTCTCTTCGCTGCGCCAGATAAAAAACCATTATTCTCATAGTTAACGGCCATAATTCATCGCAACTTATTCTGAAAGCTATCTTCCAAAACTAGAATAGTACACTTAAATGTGGTTTAATTACTTCAACTTATGATTGTAATTGTATTGAGTTGAGACTATACTATTCAGTTCTGAAATCATTCAGAACTGAATGACAAGATTTTGTGGAAAGTCCGGAATGACAAGATTTTTAACGGGAGAAATTATTTGGCACACGAGGTGGTGGAGGAGATTAAAGTATTGTCGTGGAGGTGGATTTTGAGTCGGACAAAACTCCCGGTTGGTCTCTTTTATGAGTGGAGTTGGGGTCCAATTTCCTGTCTCAATAGGGAAGGTAGGAGGTAGGTGTATTAGGTTCTGGGGTTGTGGTTTGGTGTTGTGCATGTTGGTGTTCCATTTTGGTAGCTTCAGGGATCCTCTTTAGGAAGGCCGA